>ONZY01000464.1_pt1 | contig 37058 bp, 29 predicted proteins | sample 1671451 | NCBI WGS metagenome assembly ONZY01 (sample SAMN06348158, study PRJEB24527) | human gut metagenome | biome: human gut; feature: ankylosing spondylitis patient; material: feces | host: Homo sapiens | place: China | collected 2015-10 | reverse complement strand
AAGATAATAAATATTTATATAAACAAATAAAAGTGATATAATTATTATTATACGCGAATGTTTACTTGAATAATATTGTTCGATGTTTTGGCTGGGGAGGTATTTAGGATGCTGAAAAGAATATTGACTGCTGTGTTGATGCTGTTTGTTCTGCTGGTAGTCAACAGTGCAGGTGCTTCTAATACAGTACGCATAGCCTATTCGGATATTGATAATTTTGTCGGTATCAAAGACGGACGGCTGGCAGGTTATGGCGTAGCTCTATTTGATGCAATTGCCGAACATACCGGCTGGACTTATGAATATAAAAGCGGTTCGTGGGAACAGTGTCTGGAGTGGGTGAAAAACGGTGAAGCCGATTTTACTTTTCCAGCCCAGTACAGCGAGCAGAGGGCGGCGGATTTCCTTTTCAGCAGGCAGAACTGTATTTTAGATTTTGCTGCTATTTATACGTCCGGTACCAACAGCGATATTTTATATCAGGATTATCAGTCGTTGCAGGGTAAACGATTAGGCATGATCAAAGGCAACTATCTTAATTTATGTTTTGACAAGTTTGTGGGGAGTAAAGGCATCAGCGTTCAGAAATTTTATTACAGCAGTGGTGCCGAAGTCAATGAAGCATTGGCTGCCGGTAAGATCGATGCTATTATGAGTGGGAATTGTGTGCTTGACGAAGATAAAAAGCTGGTTGCTAAATTTGATTATCTGCCTGCGTATATCATTACGGGAAAAAACAATACGGCATTAATGGAGCAGCTGGATCAGGCGATGCGGGCGATAACGCTGGAAAATCCTTATTTTACTGCCGCGTTGTACGAGAATTTTTACGGACGTGCCGACAAGTTGACCAAGGGGTTTACCAGGGCGGAACTTGCTTATATCCAGACAGCCGCACCGCTGCGTGTTGTCGGTGATGCCGATAATTATCCGATGGAATGGCTGGACGGTAAAAACGGCGTTTATAAAGGCACTTATCAGGATGTGCTGAAATTATTGGCTCAGAACAGCGGTTTAACGATGGAAATGACCTACACTCCTGATATGGCCTCGTCGTGGGAATTGCTGGCTGACGGCAGAGCTGATGTTATTTCCGGAATCGTCTGGACGAAAGAATTGGAGGCCCAATACGATTTTCTGCACACAGACAGCTTTCTAAAAGAAAATTATCTGATTTTGGGTAGGCGCGGAGAAAGCTTTGATTTTAACAGCCGTTTAAAAGTAGCTATGAAAACTTCATTTATAGGCACTGCAGATTACATCAGGCAGAAATACCCGCAGTGGCAGATTGTTGATGGCGACACTTTAGAAAGCTGTCTGGAAATGGTGGTCAACGGCGAGGCCGATATTATGCTGGGCAATTCTATTGTGATGACAACTAACAGGTATCTGAGCAAATATGCCAGCCTGATGCCTGTAATGACGGTAAGTATGGAAATACCTGTAGGTTTCGGCATTTCTAAAAAATGTCCGCCGGAGGTATTGAGTATTTTTAATAAATCAATCCAAAAGCTGGATGCAGGTGCTCTGGATAAAATAATTTTAGGTAACAGCATCGTTAAACACAGAGCATTGGACTGGCGGGAATTTATTAAAAATAATTTTCTTGTTGCCGGAACAGTATTTTTTGCGGTATTGGCTTTGAGTTTTACGGGTATTTTTCTATTTTTGAAGAACCGCCAGCAGGCCAGGTTTAATAATAGTTTGGCTGAAGCACTGGCTGCAGCGGAACGGGCTAGAAGCGCTGCTGAATACGCACATAATGCTAAAAGCGAATTTCTGTCGCGGATGTCGCATGAGATACGCACGCCGATTAACGCGATTGTCGGAATGAGCGATATTGCAAAGCTGCGCGCTGCTGACAGCCAGCCCGTATTAGATTGTTTGGAGAAGATCGATACTGCGTCCAGGCATCTGGCTGCATTAGTAGATGATGTTTTGGATATGTCCAAAATAGAAAATGACAAATTGCAGCTGACGCCGCAGATAGTTTCACTGCACAGTATCATCTTTTCGACCCTGGATATCCTGCAGCCGCTGGCAGAAAAAAAGGGTGTTCTTTTACAGCGGAAGGTAAATGTTGCAGATTGTTCTGTGTACGCTGACAGCAGAAGACTGCAGCAGATCATGGTAAATTTAGGAGCCAATGCAGTAAAGTTTACAGCTAAAGATAAAAAAGTTGTTTTAAAATGCGATATGCTTGAACAGGATGATGAGAGCATGCTGGTCCGATTTGTCTTAGAAGATGAGGGAATCGGTATAAAAGAAAGCAATAGACAATGTATTTTTGAGGCATTTAATCAGGGCGGACGCAGTACAGATGCTTTTTATGGAGGAACGGGACTGGGTCTGGCCATTTCGCAGAAGCTGGCTCATATGATGGGCAGTGAGATCAAGCTTGTCAGTACATTTGGGGTCGGCAGTCGCTTCTGGTTTGATCTGCGTCTTGCCAAGGCCTCTGTTTTGCAGCAAACGCTTGTAACTGATGAGATCGATTTGCATGGTTACAGACTGCTGGTAGTAGAAGATAATGAAATAAATATGGAAATTGTTTGTGAGCTGTTGCGTAATGTCGGGGCCGAATTTGCTACAGCGAGCGATGGTGAAGAGGCAGTCGAGTTATTTGGCGAGGCAGAGCCGTTTACTTATGACGCAGTTTTGATGGACATCAGAATGCCAAGGATGAACGGTTATCAGGCTGCTGCTGCTATCAGAGCATTGCCGCGTCCGGATGCTATCTCGGTTGTTATAATAGCGATGACGGCAGACGTGCTGGAAAATGATGTGGAACAGTCACTGGAACAGGGCATGGATGCACATGTTGCCAAACCGTTCGATACCCGTCAATTTCTGTTTTTACTGCGCGGTTTATTGCAGAATAAAAAAAATATGATTTGTAAATGAATAAAGTATTGACAAATTTAAATAGCCTAATATATAATTTAGGAGCTGGATATTCTGGTAGGTGAGGCTACCACAGGGATATGGATTGCTGCCGCGGAGTGGTGGAGACACCATGAGCAGGTTTGAACAGGCTATGTCGACAACAAGGCATAATCTAATGCAATTTCACCGCCCTGTGGAGTTAAAGCTTGAACAGGGCCGGTTCTGATTGAACTGTAAGGTAAATTTGTTTTATTGCCGCGTCTTTGTTTAAGCATTGACGCGGTTTTTTTATTTGCCGCGGCCAGCTGCAGAATTTTGATTATAGATATTTTATAAAAAAGTGAGGTGAGAAGAATGGACGCAGGAGGCAGTAGGGGCATAAAACCAAAAGGCGAAGAACCAGGAAGCGGTCTGCCGTCAGGGCGTCTGTTCTTCCGCGACAATTACATATAAATACTTTGTCTTTTCGTTGTGTGTCCTACTTTCCTGAAAGTATGCAGTAAAACCGTAAGGAGGTAGAAAACAATGAAAAAGAAATTACTGTTTTTAAAAAATAACCCGCAGGAGATCTTGCATCGTGAGAAGGTCAATGAAAGACTGCGTTTTGCTGCAGCTCATGACGTGAACACAGTTCTGAAGTATTTGGGAACGACTGGCAAAGGATTGCCGTCCGGTATGGTAGAGCAGGCTCGTGAACGGTATGGCGATAATGTTGTGACGCATGGACAAAAAGAATCTCTGTTCACGCGTATCTGCAAAGCTTTTATTAATCCTTTTACAGCGATTTTGTTTGTTTTGGCGGCAGTATCGGCTTTTACAGATATCTGGCTGGCTGATCCGGGTGAAGAAGACGCCGTGACTGTGATTATTATTACGACGATGGTTATGATTTCCGGTATCCTGCGTTTTGTGCAGGAAACGAGAAGTGGTAATGCGGCGGCTAAATTATCGGCTATGATCGAAACTACGACCTGTGTGGAAAGAATGGAAACGGGTCAGCAGGAGATACCACTGGACGAAGTCGTCGTCGGTGATCTTGTTCATTTATCGGCGGGCGATATGGTACCTGCTGATATCCGTATTATTTTTGCCAGGGATCTGTTTGTCAGTCAGTCGGCATTGACCGGTGAAAGTGAACCGGTAGAGAAATATCTTTGCCTGGATGTTCAGGCAGCTTCTATAACAGAAGAACCTAATCTGGCCTTTATGGGCAGTAATGTCATCAGCGGTATAGCGGTAGGAGTTGCCGTAGCAGTGGGCAATGATACGCTTTTGGGCGAAATGGCCAAGGCGCTGAACAGCAAGCCTCCGAAAACCAGCTTCGAAAAAGGTGTCAATTCTGTTTCCTGGGTTTTGATACGTTTTATGCTGGTCATGGTGCCGGTAGTTTTGTTTATCAACGGTTTTACCAAAGGTGACTGGATGAATGCGGCCTTGTTTGCAATTTCCGTGGCCGTAGGGCTGACGCCTGAAATGCTGCCGATGATTGTGACGACCTGTCTGGCTAAGGGTGCAGTCGCAATGTCCAGAGAAAAAGTTATTATCAAAAATTTAAATTCGATCCAGAACCTTGGATCTATTGACATTCTCTGCACTGATAAGACCGGTACGCTGACGCAGGATAAGGTTGTACTGGAATATCATCTGGATATTGAAGGCAAAGAAGCGCCGCGGGTATTGCGGCATGCCTTTTTAAACAGTTATTATCAGACGAGTCTGAAAAATTTGATGGATATTGCCATTATCAGCAGGACGAAACTGGAAGAGGAAGAAAACAAAGATCAGCTGGGCGATCTGGAACATTTTTACCAGAAGGTAGATGAGCTGCCCTTTGATTTTGAACGGCGCCGGATGAGTGTGGTAGTAGAAGACCGGAATGGGAAAACGCAAATGATCACCAAGGGCGCCGTAGAGGAAATGCTGAATATTTCGGCTTTTGTCGAATATGCAGGGCGTGTAGTGCCGCTGACGGCTTCTATGAAAAAGCTGGTTATGGAAAAAGTGGATGCGCTTAATGCCGATGGCTTGAGAGTCATTGCCGTAGCGCAGAAAACCAATCCTTCACCGATAGGAGCTTTTTCGATAGCAGACGAGAACGAAATGGTTTTGATCGGTTATCTGGCTTTTCTGGATCCGCCCAAAGAAACGACTGCAGCTGCGATCAGGGCTTTGCAGGAGCATGGTGTTGCCGTGAAAATACTGACAGGGGACAATGAAAAGGTCACAAAATGTGTTTGCCGTCATGTAGGACTTGCAGCAGAAAAAATGCTGTTGGGTTCTGAGGTGGAAGCTATGAGCAACGAAGAATTGGCGGCAGCGGCAGAGTATACCACTGTTTTTGCCAAATTGGCGCCGGCGCAGAAAGCCAGAGTAGTACGCCTGCTGCGTGAAAATGGACATTCTGTAGGTTATCTCGGCGATGGCATCAATGATGCGGCGGCCATGAAAGCCTCTGATGTTGGTATTTCTGTCGATACGGCCGTGGATATTGCCAAGGAATCGGCGGATGTAATTTTACTGGAAAAAGATTTGCTGGTTTTGGAAAAGGGTATTCTTGAAGGCCGTAAAACCTATGCTAATATGATTAAATATATCAAGATGACGGCTTCGTCTAATTTTGGCAATATTTTTTCGGTTTTGATCGCCAGTGCTTTTCTGCCCTTCCTGCCGATGGCGTCGATACATCTGATTTTGCTGAATCTGATTTACGATATCTCCTGTACGGCAATTCCCTGGGATAATGTGGACAAAGAGTTTTTGACCAAGCCCAGAAAATGGGATGCTTCCAGTGTCAGCAAATTTATGCTTTGGATCGGTCCTACAAGTTCTGTTTTCGATATTTTGACCTATGCACTGATGTATTTCATCATTTGTCCGGCCGTTGTCGGCGGCCATTTGTTTCACGAACTGAGTGATCCTGCCCAGCAGGCATTATATATCGCTGTTTTTCAGGCTGGTTGGTTTGTTGAGTCAATGTGGACGCAGACGCTGGTTATCCATATGATCAGAACGCCAAAGATTCCCTTCCTGCAGAGCCGCGCTTCAGCGCCTGTGACATTACTTACATTTATTGGTATCGCAGTGCTGACAGTGATACCGTTTACAGCGGTGGGACATGCTATCGGGCTGGCTTCGCTGCCTGGTGAATATTTTAGCTGGCTGGCCGCTATTACTTTAGCATATATGTTTTTGGTTACGATGATGAAAAAACTTTATATCAAGCGCTATGGAGAACTTCTATAGTTGTTTATAGACGCTGGAACACATATAATATAAAGATACGAAGCGTAATAAATGGGGGAATGGATTAATGCTGGGGACTATCGTCAATACAAGCACGATCATTGCCGGCAGCGTGCTGGGCAGTGTGTTCAGACAGGGGATCAAAGAAAATTACAAAAAAGCACTCTTTGATGCGTTGGGATTGGCTACTGTTGCTCTGGGAGCTAATGCAGTAGTCAGCAATATGCCGCAGAGCAGGTTTCCCGTCTTGTTCATTCTTAGTCTGGCGCTGGGCAGCATTATCGGTACTTTGCTTGATATCGACGGCCGCTTTCAGCGTCTGGCAGGGCGGTTCAAAGGCGGGTCCGACCTTGGTCAGGGGCTGTCTACGGCAATACTGCTTTTCTGTATCGGGACCCTGTCTATTCTGGGGCCGATAGAAAGCGCGCTGTATGGTAATAACACTTATCTTTTTACTAATGCTACGCTTGATTTTGTAGCTTCGATGGTTTTGGCTTCCGCATATGGCATAGGCATAGCCTTGGCAGGAGTCGTACTGTTTTGCTGGCAGGGGTCGATCTATCTGCTGGCCGGTTGGCTGGCGCCATTTTTGACAGCTGAGCTGATGACAGAAATTTCGATTATCGGCGGAGTTTTTATTATGAGCTCCGGGTTTGCGATTTTAGAATTAAAAAAGTTTAAGACCTTGAATATGCTGCCGGCACTTATTGTTCCTGCAGTTTGGACACTGCTTTTAAAATGTTTTTCCTGAGTAAAAACGGTCTCATTTTCAAATGAGGCCGTTTTTTAGTTTTTTTAAGTGATTATCTTAACAAAAAAATAAGTTAAAAGTGTAAAATAGCTGTCAGAAAACAGGTTGTGGACTTGTAGAAAAACGTGGCGGTGTTATAATAAAACTGTAAGGAGAATTTAAAACAGCGGTTAGGGCCGAAAAGTTAATTGCTTTTTTAAATTCTCAGTGCTATAATATAGTAAAAGATAATTTTTATTTGTTGCGATTACACACTGCAAATAAATCAAAATTTTGAAAGGTGGTGGCAGTAATGCCAAATTTTGCAAACCCGTTTCAAGGTAATGTCAACAGAAAGTTAACCAAAGAAGAATTGATCCAAGCCGTACGTCTGGATATTGCAGGTGAGCTGGAAGCTATTTACTTGTATGATGCCCATGTACAGGCTACTGATGACGAAGTGGCAAAAATGGTTATTTCTGATATTCGTGACGAAGAAAAAGCCCATGTCGGTGAGTTGATGACTTTGCTGCGTTATCTTGATCCTGCTGAAGCAGAACATTTCATTTCCGGTGAAGGCGAAGTTAAGGAAATGCTTGAAGGCCTTGGTATGAAAGCTGCCGGGATTGCCGATGACAAAACGGAAGTTACCAATAAAGCGACTACCGTAGGCAGCCTGCTGGATAAATAGGAGGTATGGTCATGGAATTTTTAATGCGTGATGATGTTAATCTGTCTGCCGAGCAATGGCAGTCTATTGATAGTGCCGTAATCCAAGCGGCAAGAAATGTTTTGGTTGGACGTAAATTTTTACAGATTTACGGTCCTTTGGGTGCCGGTGCACAAAGTGTGAATGTAGATGTGCTGACTCCTGCTGAAAAAGGCAGTGTAGATTTCTTCGGTGAGGAAGAGGAAGCTGTAAAAGTTACAGGCCGCAGTTTTAAAGAGCTGCCAATGATCTATCGTGATTTTGTATTATCCTGGAGAGATATGGAACAGGCCAGACAGATCGGTATGCCGATCGATTTGGGTGCGGTCAGCGCTGCCGCAAATGCCTGCGCTCAGAAAGAAGACCTGATGATTTTTGCAGGGAATCCGAAAGCCGGTTATGAAGGCCTGGCTACGGCAGAAGGTGCTTTTAAAGTAAAAAAATCCGACTGGAGCAAAGATGAAAATGCTTTCAGCGATGTTGTTAAAGGTCTGCAGCATTTTGCGGACAAGAATTTGAGAGGCCGTTATGCTTTGGCAGTCAGCCCTGACCTATATGCACAGTTACAGCGTTTACAGGTCAGCACCGGATTACTGGAAAGCGAACGCATCAAAACCCTGGTTGGCGGCGGATTATATATGACTCCGGCGTTAGGTCTTAATAAAGCCGTATTGGTCTGCGCTGAACCGCAGAATATGGATTTTGTTATAGGTCAGGACCTTATTACCGGTTATATGGGTTCTGCTAAGCTGAATCACGAATTCCGTGTATTTGAAACAGCTTTGCTGCGGATCAAATGCAAAGATGCAGTAGTGGTTTTTGGCTGATCGTAAAATTTAAAGCCTGCCGGCATATTATGTCGGCAGGCTTTTTACTATGCAGAATAGCAATACTGAAAGCGTATTAATATTTATTTAATAAAAATACTTGATGTTTAATAATTGAAAATAAGCTATAATAAAATAAAAATGAATTATCGGTATTAAGGAGGCCGGGCATGGATAAAAAACGTGGTTATAATATAAAATATTTATTGCTGTTCACTTCAGCAGCTGCGTTGCTGTGCGCTCTGGCTGCATATATCAGCATTAACGATACCTATAAGTATACCCGTGAAAGAGCAGCTTTTCTGGCGGAAAGCTATGGCTCTCAGACGCGCTACGAACTGATGGATCTTTATGATGACGCTTTTGTCCTACGTGAGCTGATCCAGCAGGGTATGCTGGATGCCAAAGGTACAAAAATAGCCGTACACGAAAAAGGTTTTCGCAATATGTCAGAGCTTGGTATCCAGAGAATGAACAATGTCTGTACAGCCTTTGACGATATGGCTTTGATCACAAATGTATCTTTGGCTATGGCAGAAGGTCCGCTGCAGGACGGTATTCCTGAAAAAACTGTGATTTCCTATTGCTTTCCTTATGAAATCAATAAAAGTGCCCTGGGAAAAAATCTGATGATCCAGCCGAAACGGGATGACGCTATCAGGAAAGTGTATCGCAAGCAGGGCGAGTTGGTGATCGAAGGACCGTTCAGAAGGATTCAGGATAATGAGCTGGTACTGACGGGGAGGGTCGCTGTAAAAAATTCTGACGGTTCACCCTGGGGTTTAGTTGCTGTGACTTTGGATATGAATCCGGCAAGTCCGAAATATGCGTTGCAGAACATCAATTTTGCCGCACTGCAGGGGCAGAAATATCGTTATCATTTATACAAGATAGAAAACGGAGCCAAATTGACGATTGCTGCTTCTGACCATGCGGCAATGGCAATGACAGGCGGAATGAAATATGATATCGAACTGCCGAATGCCAGCTGCATCATAGAGGTAGACAAAGCAGGCGGCTGGGTTGGTAATAATATAATTTTTTTGAATGCAGGGATTGCCTTTTTTGTATGGCTGCTGAGTGTTTTTGCCGTAAAAAAATGGCTGGAAAATAAAGAGGCCCACCGTGAGATTGCAGACAGGGAAGAAATACTGCGTCAGATTGCCGATAATATCAACGGAGGCGTTTTGACACTGGTCAATGATGCCGGCTTCTGCATCCGTTATGCTAACGATGGATTTCTAAAATTGATTGGTTATACAAGGGAAGAATTGGAAAACGTACCTTCGTTTTTGAGGGCGCATTTGATATATGAAGAGGATGCGCCTAAATTTCAGGCATTACTGGATGGTGTCTGGCATCTTAATGATAAGATCGATTTGGAGATGCGCCTGCTGCATAAAAACGGGCATTATATACCTGTTTTGATCCGTGGCAGCGTGGGGATAGATAAAGACGGCATGCTGGTAATGTACTGCGTTATTGTTGATATCAGTGAACAAAAGCGTATCATCCAGGAACTGGAACTCGAGAAGGAGCGTTATGATCTTTTAGTGCAGGCTTCCAACGAAATAATTTTTGATGTGGACGTGCTGCCGGAGCATATTGCCTGGTCGCCTCTGTATCGCAGGATTTTTGGCTTTGAACCCTTTGGTAAGCTTGCGTCTGAATCTGCGCCTCCGTTAAAATCGGAGCCCGATAAAAATATTGCCGTTATCAGTGCGTTTATCCATAAAATTATTGCAGAGAAGCATTCCGACAGTGAAGAACTGCTGCTCAGTTATGCCAATGGCGAGCAGCACTGGTTCAGGATCCGGGCTAACTGCATCATCAAAAAAGAAACAGTGATCCGCCTGGTAGGCAAGCTGGATAATATTGATGCAGAAATGCTTGAAAAAGAAAAGCTGCAGGACATGAGCCGTATCGATCAGCTGACAGGAGTTTATAATAAAGCCGGCTTTAAAACTGTGGTGGAACCGCTGTTGAAAGAAAGCGGTTCGGGCAGCTTTATCTTTACTGACCTGGATAATTTTAAAACAGTCAACGATACCTTAGGGCATCAGACAGGCGATAAAGTTTTACAGGAAATGGCAGCAAAGCTGCAGCAGTTTTTCCGCTCCGACGATATTATCGGTCGTTTTGGCGGTGATGAATTTTATATTTATGCACCGGGGCTTTCGCCGGAGGCGACAGTCAAAAGGGCGGAGGATTTATGCCGTATTCTGCATACTACCTATGATGGCGTCACTGTTTCTGCCAGCATTGGCATTTGCTATTTCCCTGAGCATGGCCGGGATTTTGACAAGCTGGTGCATTTGGCTGATGTGGCCGCGTATGTTGTAAAAGAAAGAGGCAAGGGCGGCTATCATGTTTATGAGCCAGGTGATAAAATTTAATTTTGCTTGCTATTGCCGGCAAAAGATGCTAAAGTTAATTTAATATCATAAGTCGATCCACTGGGGGCGCATTATGCTGAGAGGCCGCAAGGCCGACCCTTAGAACCTGATTTCCGGGTAATGCCGGCGTAGGGAAGTGGCGTAAGCGCGAGCCAAAGCCAATTTCCTGTGGGAGATTGGCTTTTTATTTTGAAGGGGGAGTTTAATAATGGCAACACAGATGCAGTTGGCCCGTCAGGGCATAATCACAGAAGCGATGCTTCAGGTAGCGGCGCAGGAACAATTGGCGCCTGAGGTCATCAGGGCTGGTGTAGCGGCAGGAACAATAGCTGTTTGCTGCAATATCAACCACAAAAATCTTGTGCCGCGCGGTGTAGGTCAGGGCTTGGCAGTCAAGGTCAATGCCAATATCGGTACTTCCAGCGCTTATCCTGATCCTGAACCTGAGCTGGCTAAGCTGCGCGCTGCTATTGATGCCGGTGCCGATTCTGTGATGGATCTTTCTACAGGCGATAATATCGACGCTTCACGTAAGGCTATCATTGCTGCATCCACTGTAATGGTTGGTACGGTACCGATTTATCAGGCAACAGTAGAAACTATTAAAAAACGCGGTGCCGTTGTTGAAATGACGAAAGAGGACCTGTTTGAAGTTATCCGTCAGCAGGCTGCCGACGGTGCTGATTTTATGACGATCCACTGCGGTATCAACCGTCAGGTTCTGCACGCTCTTGTCAGCGAAGGGCGCGTTATGGACGTTGTCAGCCGCGGCGGCAGTTTTATTACCGGCTGGATGCTGCATAATGATCGTGAAAATCCTTTATATGAATATTATGATGAAATATTGGACATCTGCGCGGAATATGATGTAACGATCAGTTTAGGTGACGGACTGCGTCCCGGCTGCCTGGCAGATGCTACAGACAGGGCGCAGATTCAGGAGCTTTTGAATTTGGGGGAATTGACCCAGCGGGCCTGGCAGCGCGGTGTACAGGTAATGGTTGAAGGACCGGGACATGTTCCGTATAATCAGATTGCAGCTAATATGCAGCTGCAGAAGCGTTTATGTCATGGTGCGCCTTTTTATGTTTTGGGGCCATTGGTAACTGATATAGCGCCTGGTTACGATCATATTACTTCTGCCATTGGCGGTACTCTGGCCGCGGTCAGCGGCGCTGACTTTTTATGTTATGTAACGCCGGCCGAACATTTGGGGCTGCCTGACATTGACGATGTACGCGAAGGCGTGATCGCAACGAGGATCGCGGCTCATGCTGCCGATATTGCCAAGGGACTGCCCCAGGCTATAGCCTGGGACAGGGAAATGGCTGTCGCACGTAAAAATCTTGACTGGCCGGAACAGATTCGTCTGGCACTCGACCCGGTGAAGGCGCAGGCTTACCGCGACAAGAAGAATAAGGCGGAGGATGAAGCTTGTTCCATGTGCGGCGATTACTGCGCTGTCAAGATCGTGGGACAATATTTGGAAGCGCACAGGAAAAAACAATAATAACCGTAAAAAGAGGACTTACATATGTAAGTCCTCTTTTTTATCAGTCTTTGTATAAATAATCCTGTACTTTGCTGTGACTGTCTTCAGGTCCGACCATGATGAAGACGTCCCCCGCTTCGAAAAGCGCGTAGGGGCCCGGCGAAACGATCAGCTCTTCGCCTTTGCGGATAGCGACGACGGTAACACCGGTACTTTGCCAGAAGTTTATTTCCGAGATCATCTGTCCCAGGAAACGGCAGTCTTGAGTTATTTTTACTTCATAAGGCAAGATAGGTGATGCCAAACGGAATTTTTCAATATATTCAAGCAGCTGATGGACATTATCTAAAATATCGTCCTGTTGTTTTTTCTGTTGTTCTGATAAGGTTTCGATATTTTTTTTCAGTTCGGTAATGGTAGAAATATTGCGGAAACGGCTTACCAGCTGTGAGGCCCGTTCGGCCGAAAGCACTGTGCTGCCGCTGCCTGATTCAATGGCGACGATGCCGACATCCTGCAGCATGAACATGGCGCGGCGGATCGTTTCAGGAGAAACGGCATAATGAGCTGCAAGCATGGAGCGTCCGTAAATTTTTTCGCCGGCCTTATATTTGCCGGCAGCTATCTTGGAAGCGATATCGATAGCGATTTTCTGATAGATTGGTTCTGCTATTTTGTGTTTGTTAGCCATGGTATAGTCCTTTACAGTAAAAATTTAGTAAAAATCAACAGGCTTAAAATTTATATTTGTCTGCTGGCAAGGCGCAGCAGCAGACTCCACAAGTGGCCTGACAGGCGGCTGCGGAGATTTCCCGAAACAAACTGTTAACTGACAGCTGCAGATCTTCGCAGTGTAAAAAAGTAATTAAAGTAAATTGACAAGCTTTTATAAGTAAGTTAAACTAAAAAACAGATAGAAGCAACTCAATAATAACATAAAGTTGTCGGATTGAAAAGGGGGGAGTTTTGATGAAGAAAAAAATACTGCAGCTGTTGGGTATGGTTTTGTTTGTAGGTCTGCTGGCAGGCTGCGGCAGCAATAATGAAAAAACGGTAGTTTTTTCTGATGCCGGCTGGGACAGTGTGAAGTTTCATAACGCGGTAGCCGGTTTGATTGCAGAAAAGGCTTATGGTTTAAAAGTAGAAACGATGAACGGCTCGACGCCGATTATGGAAGCGGCGCTGGTGCGCGGTGATGTGGACGTAAATATGGAGCTCTGGACGGATAACGTTGCTACCTATCAGGCTGATAAAGCCGCTGGTGGGATAGTCGATCTGGGAATCAACTTCGATGATAATAAACAGGGCCTGTATGTACCGCGTTATGTGATCGAAGGTGATCCCCAGCGTGGCATTGCGCCGATGGCGCCTGATCTGCACAAGGTTTCTGATCTGGCCCGCTACAGTAAACTTTTTGTGGATGAAGAAAATCCTTCCAAAGGGCGTATTTACGGAGCTATCCCCGGTTGGGCAGTCGATGAAGTAATGTTTAAAAAGTATAAGCACTACGGGCTGGATAAAAATTATGTGTATTTCCGTCCAGGCAGCGAGGCGACCTTAAGCACAGCTTTTGTAACGGCTTACGAAAAAGGTTTGCCGATCGTTGGCTATAATTGGGAACCGACCTGGATCAGCGGCAAGCTGGATCTGGTGCTTTTAGAAGACGCGCCGTATAATCAGGCCGGGTTTGAAGCAGGTGAAACAGCTGCGCCATCAGTAGTTGTCATGGTATCGGCTAACAGCCGTTTTCCAAAACGGCAGCCTGAGTTTACAGAGTTCCTGAAAAAGTATCATACTTCCAGTGCTTTAACAGCGGAAGCTCTCGCTTATATTGCCGATAATAAGGCGACTTATGACCAGGCGGCCCGTTGGTTTTTACAAAAACATGATAATCTGCTTACGCAATGGCTGCCGCCCGATAAGGCCCAGACCATGCGGGCTGCGTTAAAAGAACAGTAAGGGGGCGGGCATATGACAAGTTGGTTGTTGAATTTTCCTAATATCAATCTGAATATAGCAGAACCGATAGATGAATTTGTACGTTATATCAATATTAATTACGGCGAGGTTTTTGTTGCCGCCAAAAAGATGCTCAGTATTTTTATTAACGGCATCAACGGCGCACTGGATATGATTCCCTGGTGGCTGATGATTCTGCTGGTAGTTTTTGCCACAAAAAAACTGATGAACAGCTACAGAAACGGTGTCTTTTACGGCGGCCTGCTGTTTATGATCGGTGCCTGCGGGTATTGGCATATGATGAATGAAACTTTAGCTATCGTGATCACGGCAGTAATTTTTTCATTGCTGATAGGTTTGCCGATCGGGATCGCTCTGGCGGCGGTACGCGGCGCTGATACGATCGTGCGGCCGATACTGGACGCGATGCAGACGATGCCGACATTTGTTTATATGATACCGGCAGTTATGCTGCTGGGACCAGGAAAGGTGCCGGCGGTTCTGGCAACAGTAGTTTATGCTGTGGTGCCTGTTATCAGGCTGACCAGTCACGGTATCCGCCAGGTCGATCAGGAGGTTGTTGAGGCCTCCCGCTCGTTTGGTTCCTCCAGCTGGCAGACTTTGTTTAAGGTGCAGATACCTCAGGCGCTGCCAACGATCATGACAGGTATCAACCAGACGATGATGATGGCGGTGGCGATGGTAGTTACCTGTGCCATGATCGGTGCGAACGGACTTGGTATGGAAGTTTTGATCGCTATTAACCGTATGGAATCCGGACGCGGCATTATCGCCGGTTTCGCCATTGTTATTATTGCGATCATTATTGATCGTCTGACACAGAGCCTGGTGCAGAAGGAGGGTAAATGATGCAGGAAAAAGATACTGTTTTAGAAGTGAAAAACTTATATAAATTGTTTGGTCCATATGACTTCCTGGATGAAAGAAAAGCTGCCTTCAAGCTGTTGGAGCTTGGAGCCAGCCGGATGGACGTTATGGAAACGACAGGTATCATGGCTGCGATCAGCGATGTTTCCTTCAGCGTCAAAAGAGGTGAGCTTTTTGTACTTATCGGTTTATCAGGCAGTGGTAAATCAACTATCGTACGCTGCCTTAATATGCTGCATAAGCCGACAAAGGGCGAAATTCTGATCGATGGCGAGGACATTACCAAATATAATGAAAAACAGCTGCAGGAGCTGAGGCGTACGAAGGTTTCCATGGTCTTTCAAAACGGCGGGCTTTTGAGCCATCGCGATGTACTGGGTAACGTGGCCTATGGTTTGGAAGTACGCGGTGTCGGCAAAGAAGAACGTGAAAATAAGGCTATGGAAATGATCAATATGGTCGGACTGACGGGTTATGAGCACGAAAAACTCAGCAGCTTGTCAGGCGGGATGAAACAGCGTGTAGGTATAGCCAGGGCGCTTGCTAATGATCCTGATATACTTCTGATGGATGAAGCTTTTTCGGCGCTTGATCCTCTGGTCAAAAACGATCTGCAGTTTGAGCTGCTGCGGATCCAGGAACGCATGGGTAAAACTATTGTTTTCATTACCCATGATATCAACGAAGCCTTTAAGCTTGGTAACAGAGTAGGTATCCTGCGCGACGGCAGAATGGTGCAGATCGATACGCCGGAGCAGATGCTTGCAAACCCTGCAGATGATTATGTTAAGAAATTTATCCATAATGTCAATACCAGTAAGGTCTTTTGCGTGCGTAATATTATGTCTACGCCCAGCTGTATCGTTAAAGACAGCGATGGTGCCAATACGGCGCTTACCAGTATGCGCGCCAACGGCGTGTCCAGCGCTTATGTGGTCGGAGACCATATGAACTTCATCGGTATCGTTACCCTGGAGGGAGCTTTGGCTGTCCGTGACGGGAAAAAGACTTTCAGCGAAGCGATCATACGCGATGTGCTCCAGGTCAACGATCTGGACGCTCCCGTTGCTGATATAGTGCCTTTGGCAGCTAATGCTGCCTTTCCGCTGGCCGTGGTTGATGAAGAAAAAGTATTCCGTGGTATTATCACCAAGGCTTCAGTATTGTCTTCCTTTGTTGCCTGAAAATCAGCAGATGTTAAAAATAAAAGAAGAGCTGCCAAAGCAGCTCTTCTTTTATTTGGTCATAAGGCTATTTTGGCGAGATGATCGCCGTCAAGCCTATAGCCGTAATTTTTGCGCGGGTCCCAATAATTGACCCGTACAATGTCGCCCTCTTGTAAAGCTTTTTCTAATTCTGTGCTGTCTAAAAGCCCCTTGCGGGTAATAAGATTTGTCAGAATAGTAAAGTTTTCCGCCTGTACTTCGATAGAATTAGCGATACAGTCTTTGCCGCTGTCACTGCCGTCACTTTTCAGCAGATCAAGATAAACACTGCGTCCTTTCAGATATTCGCTGATATCAAAGGCAAGCTTGTCAATGCCTTTGGCATCCTGGTCAAAAAGTCGTGGAGTTTTATTAAAAACGACCACGATGCCTGCGTGAGCTTTGGCTAAGATGTTGATAGGTTTTCCGCCGTGTTTGTTTGGTATAGTCAAGTGAGCTGTGGCAGCGTCATTGGCTGTATCTATTTTAATCCTGGGAATACGGGCTTGAAGAGCATTTGCAATGTAGTTAACAATCGTCTGCAAATTCAACACCTCCGTAGCATTATTATAGCATTTGTCAATAAATTGAGTAGTTTTAAAAATTTACAAAATACTTGCATAATATTCACATGTATACATGCGAAGGAAATTTACAAAAGTGATTAAATAGTGTATACTAATTGTGTGAGCAAGGGTGAACTATGTCTTGCCGCACATTTATTTTGCGTATCACTGGAACCGATAAGGCCGGTTCCCATATCTTGTACTCTAATTAAAAGAAAGAAGGGGATCAAATGACAAAAATGAAAACTATGGACGGTAATACGGCAGCGGCGTATATATCTTATGCGTTCACCGATGTCGCAGCTATTTACCCTATTACCCCGTCCTCTACCATGGCCGAAGTTGTAGACGAATGGGCTGCTCAAGGTCAGAAAAATGTTTTTGGTCAAACTGTAAAAGTATTGGAAATGCAATCTGAAGCTGGTGCTGCCGGTGCCGTACACGGTTCTTTGCAGTCCGGTGCTTTAACAACAACCTACACTGCTTCGCAAGGTCTCCTTCTGATGATTCCTAATATGTACAAAATGGCAGGCGAGCTGCTGCCGGGCGTGTTCCATGTTTCTGCCCGTGCTTTAGCTGCCAGCTCACTGTCTATTTTCGGCGACCACCAGGACGTTATGGCTACACGCCAGACAGGTTTTGCGCTGCTTGCTGAAAGCGGAGTACAGGAAGTTATGGATCTGTCGGCAGTGGCTCATTTGTCTGCTATCAAAGGTCGTGTTCCTTTTATTAACTTCTTTGACGGTTTCCGTACTTCCCACGAAATTCAGAAAATAGAAACTCTGGCTTATGATGATCTGGCTAAACTGATCGATTATGATGCGGTCACTGCTTTCCGTAATCGCGGGCTCAATCCCGATAATCCGGTCGTTCGCGGCACTGCTCAAAATCCTGATATCTATTTCCAGACCCGTGAAGCTGTAAACTCTTACTATGAAGCTTTGCCCGGTATCGTTGAAGAATATATGAACGAGATCAACAAGCTGACTGGACGTAAATATGGTCTGTTCAACTATTATGGTGCTCCGGATGCGGAAGAAATCATCATCGCTATGGGCAGCGCCTGCGAAACGATCCAGACTGTTGTCGAAAAACTCAACGCTGAAGGCAGGAAGGTCGGCCTTCTGGCTGTGCATCTGTATCGTCCGTTCTCGATCAAACATTTTATGGCGGCTGTTCCTAAAACAGTTAAACGTATTGCTGTTATGGACCGCACCAAAGAACCCGGTTCCTTTGGCGAACCGTTATACATGGATGTGCGCGGCGCTTTCTACGAAGCAGAGATTTCACCGCTCATCATCGGCGGCCGTTATGGCCTGGGCAGTAAAGAGCTGACTCCGTCTGAAGTGCTGGCGGTTTTTAAAAATCTTACTGCAGCAGAACCGAAAAATAATTTCACTGTAGGCATCGTTGACGATGTTACCAATACCTCTTTGGCGGTAACTACTTCGCTGGATACTACTCCTGCCTCTACCAAAAGCTGTAAATTCTGGGGCCTGGGCAGTGACGGCACTGTCGGCGCCAACAAAAGCGCGATCAAGATTATCGGCGACCATACGGATATGTATGCGCAGGGTTACTTCTCCTACGATTCTAAAAAATCCGGTGGTATCACTGTCTCGCATCTGCGCTTCGGGCATGAGCCGATCCGCGCTCCGTATCTGATCACTTTTGCAGACTTTGTAGCCGTACATAATCAGTCTTATGTAGACAAATATGATGTTACCGCAGGCCTGAAAAAAGGCGGTACCTTCCTTTTGAACTGCAACTGGTCTATGGAAGAGCTGGAAACACATCTGCCGGGCAATATCAAACGCTACATTGCTAAAAATGCTGTTAATTTCTATACTATCGACGCGGTGAAGATCGCTCAGGAAATCGGTTTGGGCGGACGTATCAATATGATCATGCAGTCAGCCTTCTTCAAACTGGCGGATATTATTCCTTTAGCTGATGCCGTCAAGTATCTGAAAGAAGCTGTCGATCATTCCTACGGACTGAAAGGCCAGGCTATTCTTGACATGAACTATGCGGCTATCGACCGCGGTGTCGATGCTATTGTGAAGATCGATGTACCTGCAGTCTGGGCTGATGCTGCTGGTGACGCCAATATCGCAGTTACCGGCAACGAATTTATCGATAATATCCTGACTCCAGTCAATCGTCTGGAAGGCGATAACCTGCCTGTCAGCACCTTTAATAAAAATGTCGACGGTACTTTCCCCAGCGGTACTTCCGCTTACGAAAAACGCGGTATCGCGATCAATGTACCGGAATGGCAAATGGATAAATGTATCCAGTGCAACCAATGTTCCTTCGTTTGCCCGCATGCAGTCATCCGTCCTGTTCTGATGACAGAAGCAGAAGCTGCCAACGCTCCGCAGGGACTGGAATACAAAGATGCCATCGGAGCTAAAGAACTTAAATTCCATATGGCTATTTCACCGCTGGATTGCACCGGCTGCGGCAACTGCGCGCAGGTTTGCCCGGCTAAAGAAAAAGCCCTGGTTATGAAACCTCTGGAAAGCCAATTGGCCAAAACTGCTCATTGGGATTATACTGCCCATCAGGTTACGGCCAAACCTAATCCGATGAACAAAAATACTGTCAAAGGCGTTCAGTTTGAACAGCCCTTGCTTGAGTTCTCCGGCGCCTGTGCCGGCTGCGGCGAAACTCCGTATGCCAAACTGGTTACACAGCTTGTTGGTGACCGCATGATGATCGCCAACGCTACGGGCTGTTCCTCAATCTGGGGTGCCAGTGCGCCTTCCATGCCGTATACTACTAACAGCAAAGGCCATGGTCCCAGCTGGGCAAATTCTCTTTTCGAGGATAATGCCGAATATGGTTTGGGTATGTACCTGGGTGTAAAACAATCCCGCGAGCGTGTTGCTGAAATGGTAAAAGCAGCTTTGGCTGCCGAGATTCCGGCTGATCTGAAAGCAGCAATGCAGGATTGGCTCGATAATATGGACGTCAGCGAAGGCACTCGTGAACGTGCGGAAGCATTGACGGCCGTTTTGGAAAAATATCAGGACCAATGCGATAAATGCGCAGCTCTGTATAAAGAAAAACAATTCTTTGTCAAGCGCAGTCATTGGATCTTTGGCGGCGACGGCTGGGCTTATGACATCGGTTACGGCGGTCTGGATCATGTTCTGGCTTCGGGTGAAAACGTTAACGTTATGGTTTTTGATACCGAAGTTTATTCAAATACTGGTGGTCAATCGTCCAAAGCCACACCGGCTGCAGCTATTGCCAAATTTGCTGCCAGCGGCAAAAAGACCAAGAAAAAAGATCTGGGCATGATGGCCATGAGCTATGGTTACGTTTATGTGGCCCAGATTTCTATGGGTGCCGATAAGAATCAAACTTTGAAGGCGATTGCAGAAGCGGAAGCTTATGACGGACCGTCCCTTATCATTGCTTATGCTCCGTGTATCAACCACGGATTGAAAGCGGGTATGGGCTGCAGCCAGCTGGAAGCTAAACTTGCTGTAGACTGCGGCTATTGGGCAACCTACCGTTATAATCCTGCTTTGAAAGAAAAAGGTGAGAATCCTTTCGTATTGGATTCTAAAGAACCTACTGCTGATTTCAGAGAATTCCTTTTGGGCGAAGTTCGTTATTCTTCCCTGCTCAAACAGTATCCTGAAACAGCTGAAGCACTGTTCACCAAAACTGAACAGGATGCTAAAGAACGTTTGAATAACTATAAACGTTTGGCTGGCAAAGCATAAACCCTGCTGTAATAAAAAACAAACCGCCGTCAAAACCGACGGCGGTTTTTGTTTTCGGGTGTGCTGTGCAGTCTACGGCATTCAAGAGGTATTTGTTGGAACTTGACGAGAAGGCATATTTGCCGTATAATATCAAAATAGCACGGAGAGGTGGTCGAGTGGTTTAAGGCTCTGGTCTTGAAAACCAGCGAGGTGCAAGCCTCCGTGGGTTCGAATCCCACCCTCTCCGCCATATTTTTACAACAGCGTTGTAGGGGCCTCGTAATAAATATTTGCATTGGTACTCTTGAAAAAAATGTCAGGATAGTGTATACTATCCAAGTAAGTCAAACGGAGTGGTACTCAAGTGGCTGAAGAGGACGGTTTGCTAAATCGTTAGACGGGGTGACTCGTGCGTGGGTTCGAATCCCACCCACTCCGCCACTATTAAAAGTTTCAGAGCCTTCGAGATTTTTCTCGAAGGCTCTTTTTCTATGTCTGGATAAAGTTTTAAAAGTTTTTCTGGTTTAAATACGCTGTTTCTGTGTAATAAACTTATCAGAAAATGAATAGAAAAAAATTTAAAGTGGCTTTTTATGAAGAAATAGTTGAATATTTGGAAGTTAGTAATACAATGAAAACATAACTTTGTTAAGCTTGAGGGGGCGAAAATAGTGAAATCAGAAAATAATATTGTTGAGGGTGCGCTCAAGGTCCACAAACTTACCTTTTGGGAAGCTGCCATGATCATTGTCGGCGCTAACATCGGGTCCGGCATTTTAGGACTGGCCTATTCGGCCAGAAAAGCCGGCTGGCCGGTATTGATGTTGTGGCTGATCATAGCAGGATTTTTTACGACGGCGTCAATGCTGTATGTGGCTGAAACTACGTTAAGGACCAGAAAGGTCATGCAGCTGCCGGGACTTGCTAAAAAATATGTGGGCGAGCTGGGAGCCTGGCTTGTCTTTATCTCAGTGGCGGCAAATACCATTGGCTGCCTGATTGCTTATACTAATGGCAGCGGCAGGATTTTAAGCGAGATGTTCGGTCTTTCTACACAGATCGGCAGTTTGCTTTTTTCTGTTCCGGCTGTTATTGTAGTCTGGTTTGGCCTGAAAGCGACCGGCGTAGCAGAGAAAGTTATCAGCTTTGGAATGATGGCGTTGCTGGCGGTGATCATAGCAGCATCTTTTTTAGCTGAGAACTCTGATTTGTCCAATGCGATTTTTACAAACTGGACTTATGCGATACCGGTTTTCAATGTTGCGATCTTTTGTTATATTGCTCAGTATGCCGTTCCTGAACTGGCAAGAGGTTTGGCACATGATCAGCAGAAGCTGGCGCCGGCTATTGTTACGGGAATGTCATTGACGATGGTTTTGCTGGCTTTGGTGCCGCTGGCAGTACTTTCTTTGACGGGGCCGGAAAATGTAACGCAGGTAGCAACTATTGCCTGGGGCAAGGCTTTGGGTGAATGGGCCTTTTTTACGGCCAATCTGTTTGCTCTTGCTGCGATGATGACTTCCTATTGGGCAGTTGCCGGCAGTTTTCTTACCAACATCGTGGATAAGTTTAATTTTAAATCGGAGGACGATGTTAAGACCAGGCTGTTTGTTTTGGCATGTGTGGTTATTCCTCCGTTTATTTTGGCGTATAGCGGCTTGGTAAGCTTTGTTGACGCTATTTATCTGGCTGGTACGTTTGGCGGTGTCATTATGTCCGTGCTGCCTGTTTTGATGCTGCGTTCGGCAAGGAAAACAGGTGATATGGAACCTTCATGGCAATGCGGCTGGATAGCGTCTGCCTGGGTGCAGTGGTCAATGATCGTTTTATTCTGCGGTGCTGCTTTGTATGCTGTTTTAGGGTTGTTTGGCCTGCTGCCTGCTGCCTGGTAAGGAGATGACGAAAATGAAAATTTTTGCAAAAGATAAAGTCGTTTTTAACTTCAGTAAAACTAATCAGCCGGTATATTTTGTGGAACCCGGAGAAACGTTTTGGGTCGAAACCGATGATTGTTATAGCGGGCAGATAAAAACAGAAACGGTTTTAAGACCTGATATCGATATAAGCATTATGGACTGTTCTGTGGGTCCTATCGCTGTGAGCGGGGCTGAACCGGGTGACGTTCTCTGCGTTGAGGTACTGGCTATTCAGCTGGCTGAGCAGGGGGTGATGGTTACATCTCCCGGTTTGGGAGTGCTGGGTGAAAAAATCACAGAAGCGCACACTAAAATAATTCCTATCAAAAATGGCTTTGCTGAATTCAATGAAAAAATAAGACTGCCGTTAACGCCGATGATCGGCGTGCTTGGCGTTGCTCCGGCGGAAGGCAGCGTGCATTGCGCTGTTCCAGGTGATCACGGTTCTAATATGGATACCAAGCTCATTAAGGTCGGCTCCAAAGTGTATTTGCCGGTATTTGTCAGCGGTGCCAATTTGGCGTTGGGCGATCTGCATGCCTGTATGGGTGACGGCGAGCTGAGCGGGACGGGAATAGAGACAGCCGGCAGAGTATGCCTGCAGGTGGAAGTTATCAAAGACCGGAAGCTGGCGCGTCCGATGCTTGAAACTCCTGATGCTGTTTATACGCTGGCCAGCAGAGCTGATATTCAGGAAGCGATCCAAACAGCAGTGCATGACATGGTAGAATTTTTAATGCTGAAAAAAGAATTGGATTTTGCTGATGCCTACAGACTGTTGAGTGCTGCCTGCGATATTCAGATCAGCCAGTTGGTGAATGATAATATCACTGTAAGGGTAAAAGCACCGAAACTGGATCTGCAGTTGGAGTCTGTTTTCTGAAACAGCAGAATAAACATAAAAAAATAAAACCACCCTGTTTATTACGGGTGGTTTTATTTTCAGCCCAGGCCGTTGAAGCGTGCCAAAGTATCATAAACTGTATGCGCCAGCTTATTTTTGTAAGCAGCAGGCAGCTGTTTTAAAACAGCAGATTCTTCTATCAAAGCTGCCAGGCTGTTTAAATTCGACATTTGGCAGCAGTTGGGCAGCAGGATATTGCTGATGATCAGCGACAGAGCGGGCAAATGTGTTTCCGGCTCCTGCTGCCAGTTATCAGGCAGGGCTTGTGCTATTGCAGTTTCTAAAAGAGTGGCGATATTTGTCATGATAGCCCTCGGTTTTCGGTTTCTTGAAAATAGTATAACATAGGAAGGCTGATGTTGCTGAAACTGTAGACAAAAAAGAATTAATAGCATATAATTTGATGTAATATAAATAAAATAGTTAGAAGAATTTCAATAATATGCTTGTGTAATAATTTATGGGGAATTAAAAAGTTGGGTGTGAAAACGTGTACCATTATAAATTACAGGTATTGATTTTAAGCCAGGATAATCGTATATATGATGTTGTCAGTGCTCTTGAACCGCTGGCTGGTTTTGAGCACGAGCTGCTTTTAAGGCAGTCGGCAGACGCAGCTGTTAAAACTGCTGATGTTATTGTCTGTGAATTGTCAGGAGCAGTTTTGGCAGAGCTTGTCAAAAACTCTAAGCCGGATGCCGCAATAGTTTTTTGTGCTGAGCCGCAGACTGCAGAGCAGCTGGATGCAGCTGTTTACCAGTCGCTGACAGATCTTTGGATCAGGCCATGTACTGAAGCTTTTGTGGCTTTTAGGCTGCACAGACTTTTTGAACATATCAAGATCATAAAAGACTGTCATCTGGCGCAGCGTTATCTTGATACCGGAATCAACAGTATTCCCAGCCTGATCTGGTTTAAAGATATCCGCGGCGCGCATTTAAAGGTCAATGACAGTTTTTGCCGTGCCGTTGGTAAGACCAAGGCAGATGTTGAGGGCCGCGGCCATTATTATATCTGGGATATGAAAAAGGAAGAATACGAGCAGGGTGAGTATATTTGTCTGGAATCGGAAGAGATCGTCCTGCAGGAAAAGAAAACCTGTATTTTCGACGAAAAGGTCAAAACTAAGCATGGAATGAGGCAGTTTAAGACTTACAAGTCGCCGATTTTTGATGATAATGAGCAGTTGATCGGCACTGTTGGCATCGCGCACGACGTCACTGATCTGGAAAATATGGGGGCGGAGCTGGAAGTTATCCTGCGTAATCTTCCTTTTGCGGTTTTGCTGACTAACGAGGCCGGCAAGATTATCAATGCCAATGATATCTGCTCGCAGTATTTTACAGAAGGAAAAGAAGCTATGATCGGGCAGGAGTATCAGCAGTGGAAGCAGCAGAATTTAGCTGATATGAGTGAGATCAATGCAAAAGGCTATGCCGATGCAAAAGTGCTTGTCGGTCGGCGTGAAAAAAATCTGGAAATTTACGAAAAGCCTATTTTTGATGTTTTCGGTACGGCTGTAGGTATGCTGTGTATGTGCCGCGACGTAACCGTTGAACGGCTGCTGGAAAAGAAAATTATTTACAGTGCCAACACCGACCAGCTGACAGATCTTTATAACCGCCGTTATTTTTATGAATATATGACGCGTAATAAAATCATGTCTAAGCATGTCAACCTTTTTTATATCGACCTTGATAATTTTAAAAAGATCAACGATGAATATGGACATCAGGCCGGAGATACGGTTTTGGTAATGGTAGCCAAGCTGCTGAAGCAGACCTTCGGAGCTGAATTTATTGCCCGTGTCGGCGGCGACGAGTTTTTAGCGGTAGTTTTAGGCTCGAAGACAGATGCGGAGCTGGCAATTTTGGCAGAAAGATTTTTGAGCAGTCTGCAGCAGACGATTGCCGACAATGCTAAGTTCGCCGTGCTGTCAGCCAGCATCGGTATTGCCGTCAGCAATGCGCTTACGGATGTCGACCTGCTGATACGTCAGAGTGACTCGGCCTTGTACGAAGCCAAAAGAAACGGCAAGAAACAGTATAAAATATATCACAAATGACCATAAAAGCACTTTGCCGGGTATATAAAGGTAAAGTGCTTTTAGTTTTCCGGCGCATCAGAAAAAATTTATTGATATTTTAACAATGATAATGTAATTATTATTTGTTGCAATTATAATCATTAATGGTTAAAATTAAGATATAAATAAAATATATTGATAAAAGGAGCGATTATTATGGCAGTTGTACATATTACTAATGAAACTTTCGAAAAAGAAGTTATGCAGGCTGAAGGGAAAGTCCTGGTAGATTTTTGGGCATCCTGGTGCGGCCCATGCCGTATGCTGGGACCGGTTATTGATCAGCTGGGCAGCGAACTGACTGATGTGAAAGTCTGCAAGATCGATGTTGATGCCAATCAGGATCTGGCAGCAAAGTATAAAGTTGAAACGATTCCTACCCTGGTCGTGTTTGAAGGCGGCAAGGAAGTGAAACGTTCTGTCGGCGTACAGCCGAAGCCGGCTATTTTGGCAATGCTGAAATAAATTGCGGCTGGGAAGCGGTGAAACTATGACTGAAAAACAAATTATGACTGATGTTTTGATCGTCGGCGCAGGTACTGCGGGCTTGACGGCGGCAGTCTATGCAGCTCGTGCTGGTAAATCTGTTAAACTGGTCGAGCAGTATTTGCAGGGCGGGCAGATCATCAATGCTTCGCATGTAGAGAATTTCCCCGGCTTTGAATCCATTGCCGGCTTTGAATTTGCCGAAGCACTTTATAATCAGGCTATCAAAATGGGTGCGGAAATCGTTTACGATAAAGTGACCGGACTGCAGGATTACGGCAGCCATAAAGGCGTACAGACTGAATATGGCGGCGAACTGCTTGCAAAAGCAGTGATTCTTGCGACCGGTGCGCGGGTGCGTCCGCTGGGCCTGGAAAATGAAGACCGTTTTATTGGTTCCGGCGTTTCCTACTGCGCTACCTGTGACGGAGCCTTTTTTAAAGATAAAAACGTGGCCGTTGTCGGCGGCGGCAATACAGCGCTCGATGATGCGCTGGTATTGAGCTTTACCAGTAAAAAGGTTTATCTTATCCATCGCAGCGATACTTTCAGCGGCGAAAAACGGTTGCTGGAAAAGCTGCAGGAGCATGATAACGTTGTTTTCATTCTTGACAGTGAAGTAACAGCCATCAATGGCTCTGAACGGCTGGAGTCGCTGGGCATCCGCAATAAGGTCAGCGGCGAGGAACAGACGCTGGATGTCGATGCCGTTTTTATTGCTATCGGCCATGTTCCGGATAATAAAGCTTTCGCGTCTTTGGTTGAGCTGGACGCTTATGGTTACATTAAAACTGATGAAAATTGTGCGACTTCCTGTCCCGGCATTTATGCTGCCGGCGACGGCCGCGTTAAAAAGGTGCGCCAGCTGACGACGGCTGCCGCTGATGGTACGGAAGCTGCCCTGGCAGCTTGCGATTACATTGACCTTTTATGATGGACGAATGGGTGGAACAATCTTTTTAAGGATCGTGATACCTGATGAATATTGATTTGGATATGTATCAAATGACTGCTGTAGCAGTAGTTGTATACTATGTTGGCCTGCGTTTAAAACGCAGGTTCAATATTTTTGACCAGTACTGTATCCCGGCTCCGGTTATCGGCGGCGTTCTGTTTTCTCTGCTGAATCTGGTCATGACGACCGGAGGCTTTTGGCAGTTGACGCTGGATACATCGCTGCAGGGATTTTTTATGACGATGTTTTTTACCAGCATTGGTTATACGGCCAGCTTGCGTATGCTGAAAGAAGGCGGACTCAGCGTTTTGAAGCTGGTAGCTGTCTGCGCCGTACTTATCGTTATGCAGAACCTTGTTGGTATCGGACTGGCCTCTGTTTTTAATTTGGGGCCGCTGATCGGTATGGCAACGGGTTCGATCCCGATGGTCGGCGGGCATGGTACGGCTGGTTCCTTCGGTCCTCTGCTCGAACAGATGGGCGCGCAGGGGGCGGCGACTGTGGCTATTGCTGCGGCAACCTTCGGTCTGGTTATGGGCAGCGTTATCGGCGGGCCGATCGCCCGTTATCTGATCGATAAAGACAATCTTTTCTGTTTTGAATGTGTGCAGGAGCCGGTGCATAAAACTCCTGTTGTCGGGAAGGAAGCTTATGCTGTCGATAAAGAATATTTCCTTTTCGGTATCGGTCAGCTTTTGGTGGCAATGGGTATCGGGTCATGGATCACAGGCCTGATAACATCTTTTGGTGTTACCTTCCCGTCGTACATCGGGGCGATGCTGGCGGCTGCCGTTATTCGCAACCTGTCCGACCTGACCGGAAGGTACGAAGTTTTTTCAAAAGAAATCGACGTTATGGGCAGCGTGTCTCTGTCGATCTTCCTTTCAATGGCATTGATGGGACTGAAATTGTGGCAGCTCAGCGAACTGGCACTGCCGCTGGTGGTAATGCTGCTGGCGCAGACGGCGATGATGGCTTTGTTTGCCCGCTTTGTTATTTTCAATTTAATGGGGCGCGATTATGAGGCCGCTGTTATTACCGCTGCCGGCTGCGGCTTCGGTATGGGTGCCACGCCTAATGCCATGGCTAATATGAATGCTATCGTTGCACGTTACGGGCCGGCGCCTAAAGCTTATTTTATCGTACCTTTGGTCGGCAGTCTGTTCATTGATTTTATCAATGCCTTTATTATTACCCTGTTTTTGAATATGTTTTAAAGTGCTGTTAATAAAAAATACCACCCTTTGGGTGGTATTTTTTATTTTGCTTATTTTGTTTTTACTTAAAACCTTCCAGCAGTTTGTTAAAGTTTGCCTGCGGCATTTTTTCAACGTTTTTGATAGTGTTGAAACCGGCAAGGCCGCTGGCCTGTTCGTAAGAAGCGCGGTCGTTTTCGTACAGCAGCCCGGTCAGCATACCTTCTTTTTCCATAATATGCCGTGCGGCCGCACCTTTATCATGCGGGTCGTAGCCGGCAATATCTTTGACGTCGCTCAGATGCTCGCGGAACCATTCATAAGTATTGGTATGGTTAAAAGTTACGCAGGGGCTGAACACATTCACGAAGGAAAAACCCTCGTGACGTACGGCTGCGACGATCAGATCTACCAGCTGCGGCAGCTGGGCTGAAAAGCCCTGCGCTACAAAAGTTGCTCCGGAAGCTAAAGCCAGTTCCAAAGCAGCGATCGGGGTCTCGATATTGCCTGTCGGCGTGGTTTTGGTTTTAAAGCCAACATCACTGCGGGGAGATGTCTGACCTTTGGTAAGGCCATAGACATGATTATCCATCAGGATATAAGTGATATTGACATTGCGGCGCATAGCATGGATAGTATGCGCTGTGCCAATGGCAAAGCCGTCGCCGTCGCCGCCGCAGGCGATAACGGTCAATTCAGGGTTTGCCAGCTTAACGCCCTGGGCAAAAGGCAGAGCGCGGCCATGAGTTGTGTGCATGCCGTAGGCGTATAGATAACCGCCGATACGGCCGCTGCAGCCAATGCCGGAAACCAGTGCCAGCTGATGCGGTTCCAGATTTAGTTTTACTGCTGCCTGCTGCAGAGCCATTTGAACGGCGTAGTCACCGCAGCCCGGACACCAGTTGGGTTTTACCTGATTTTGAAAACTAGCTAAATTCGACATCTTACAGCACCTCCTTGCATTTGGCCAGCAATTCTTCTTTATAGAAAATATCACCGTTGTATTTTAAGATAGAATGCAGCTCCGGACAGGGCGGTACATTCATTTTTATCAGCCGTGCCAGCTGTGCCGTGGCATTGTGCTCGACGACGACGATTTTTTTCGCTTCCTGCAGATAATGGTTGAGAGCGCAGACCGGGAAGGGCGATAACAGCCGAATCTGGACATGATTGACGCGCAGGCCTTTTTCGCGCAGCTCCTCAGCAACTTCGCTGATGACGGCGCGGGTGCCTGCCATACCAATGATCAGCAGATCGCTTTGCGGATAGGGAGCATCCTCATAAAGCGGGCTTTCAAATGTATCAACAACGCTGCGGACCTTGCGCAGGCGTTTATCGGACTGTGCTGTACGCATGGCTCTGTTTTCGGAAGGCCGGCCGACCTCATCATGCTCCAGACCGGTGCCGAGGCTGATGCCGTTTGGCGTGCCCGGCAGGACTCGCATGGAAATGCTGCCTTCTGCTTCCAGATCATAGCGTTTAAAATACTCCGGCGATTTGATTTCCGGCAATCCGTCCTTGACCAGCTTGCCGCGCCGCACCTGCAGTTTGCCGTAATCAAGGCTGGTTACGGACTGTTTGCCTAAAGACAGCTGCAGGTCAGAAAGCACAATGACCGGACATTGATATTCTTCAGCCAGATTAAAGGCTTCAAAAGTGTCGTAAAAAGATTCTTCTATAGAAGAAGGCGAAATAACGATTTTGGCAGTGTCGCCGTGTGTATTATAGATCGCTGCCATCAGGTCCGACTGCTCATGCTTGGTCGGCAGGCCGGTACTGGGGCCGCCTCTTTGTGTATCGATCACGACCAGCGGGGTCTCTGTCATTTCCGCCAGGCCGATTGCTTCCGCCATCAGCGATAAGCCTGGGCCTGCTGTCGCAGTAAAAGCGCGGGCGCCGGCATAAGCTGCGCCGATCGCCATCGTGCAGGCCGAGATCTCGTCTTCCGTCTGCAGCATCACGCCGCCTTCGGCAGGTGCGTATTTTACCATATATTCCATAATTTCTGAAGAGGGAGTTATCGGATAGGCCGACATGAATTTGGCGCCCGAGGTCAAAGCCCCCAGAGCTACTGCTTCATTGCCCAACATAAACAGCTTCGGCTGTGGATTTTCCAGTTCCGGCATCGTAAAGGCTGCCAGCAGATCATGATAATTATTTTTAATATATTCGTAGCCTGTTTCCAGCGCCAGGCGGTTTGTCTCCATGACCTCGGCGCCTTTGCGGCCGTATTGTTTTTCCAGCAGCGGCAGCAGTTTGGCAGTATCGATGCCCAGTAAAGCGGCGGTGATGCCTAAAGCCAGAATGTTTTTCGGCAGTGTTGTACCGTCTGCTTTGCTCAGTTCGTTCCAGGATAGAGCAACAGTGCGTACCTTTGGCTTTTTACCTTCCAGCCAGGCAGTATCGGTAACTAAAATGCCTTCGGCTGTCAGTTCAGGCGCATCCACCTCTAGTGTGTCCGGGTCCATCGCGATCAGCAGATTGCAGCTGCTGGCGATCGTAGCTACCGGATGGTTGGCGATACGCAGCTTATAGCTGGTGTGGCCGCCCTTGATCCGGGACGAAAACTGACGGTAACCATACACGTCATAGCCCAGAGAGCATAAAGCTGCGGCGAAAATCTCACCCAGGCTCTCTAAGCCTTCGCCCTGCTGGCCGCCGGCCTTCCACGATAATTCTTGTTTTTTCATACAATATCCCTCCTTATTAAAAGGTTTTTTAGTACAGGTATTTACCCGGGAGAAGTTTAAAAAATTCACCCTGTGCAGATAAGTTTCTGTATCTATAGTTTAACCTATTTCTGCAGAAAATAGCAGTACCAATTAGATTTAAAAACTTTTTAAATATGTTGAAAATAGCCTGCAGATACGGCAGTACGGCTGCGAATAAGTAATTTATAAAAGTATAGCCTGTAAAAATAATTTTTCGTTGGCAAACAGGACGCGGCAACGCTTTGGTAAAAACAGCGAATTATCCGAAAATAAAGAAAAATACAATCATTAGTTATATTTTTAACAAAATAACTTGCAATAATTCTGAAAATAATGTAAAATATGTCCAAACAATGAATTATATATAGGATAATAATTGTTTTTTAACCTGTTTATAATGCGTTGAGGAAAGTATCGAAGCAAAGCAGTGCGCCGAGTAGAGGAAACTAGGTAACTCGCATGAAGCAAACTGATGCGCACAGATTCCTTTCCGGGACGTTTTATAAAAATAAAACATTTCCGAAGGAGGAAATAACAATGAAAAAATCTTTAGTATTAGCAATGGCTATGGCTTTGGGCGTAACTGCTTCTGCCTATGCTGCAAACCCCTTCTCCGATGTACCTGCAGGTCATTGGGCATATGATTCCGTAAACAAACTGGCAGCAGCTGGTATCGTTGACGGTTATGGCAACGGCACTTTCGGTGGCGATCGTCTGATGACCCGTTACGAAATGGCTCAAATCGTAGCAAAAGCAATGGCAAAAGGCGCTAACGTAGACCGTTTGGCAGCTGAATTTGCTGACGAGCTGGACAGCCTTGGCGTACGCGTTGCAGCTTTGGAGAAAAAATCCGACAACGTTAAAATCACTGGCGAAGCTCGTTATCATTACAAAAGCAGTGACTATGGTTATGCCAGCGAATTACGTAGCCGTTTGTGGGTAAATGGTCAGGTTAATGATGACTGGACTTACACTGCTATGCTGCAGAATGTACAGGATTTTAGCAATAACAGCGGCGATGACGACGTTAAATTGAACCGTGCTTATGTAGACGGTCGTGTTGGCGGCATGGATGTTCGTGCAGGCCGTTGGGACGAAGTAACTTTCACTGGTAACGTACTTGATTCTTACATCGATGCAGCGAAAGTCTCCTATGGTGATAAAGTAAAATTATTCGGTATCGCAGGCAAAGGTGCTAGCGAAGGATATTTGGAAAGCTCCCATGACAGACTGTATGTAGTGGGTGCAGAGGCAAAGATCGGTGCATTAGATACCTATGTAGGTTACTTTAATGCTAGCAATACTGCATTAAGAGGCGACGATGGTAAAGTTACAAGAGTTGTTGGCGATAAAGAAATCTGGAATATCGGTGCTGCTTACAGCTTCGGCGATTTCACTCTGAGCGGCGAATACATGGTCGGCGATAAAGATTATAAATATGCTAATGACAAAAAAGCCAGCAAAGACGGCTGGGCTGCTGACTTGGCTTGGAAAGGCGCAGAGGCTTCCAAACCCGGTTCTTATGGCCTGCATGTAGGTTATTTTGAACAATCTGCTAATGCTTTTATTGCTCCTACTACCGATGCTAATACCTTTGCTGACCAAGGCGGTTACAAAGGCTGGGCAGTTGGCGGCAGCTATGCTTTCGCTAAAAACATTGTCGGTGTAGTTAACTACTATGATACTGAATCTAAAACTACAAATGAAGATGACAAAGTGATCTTCTCTGAACTGTACTTTACTTTCTAATTAAAGAATTGAAATAAAAAGACGGCAAAAGCCGTCTTTTTATTCTTTATGCTGTTAATTTTTTATGATTTATGATAAAATATATATCAATAGTTATTTAATTTTAGGAGGTTAAAGAATGAAAAGTTTAATTCGTTATGTCATGATTGCTATGATGGCCGTTGGTTTTGCCTTGCCTTCTGCTGGTGCTGTAAATGCTATGGAAAAGGTTGCTGTCCTGCCTATTATCAATAATGTAGAAGGTGATGATATGGTAGGCCAGATTTATATTAAAGAGGCTATCGATATGTTTAATTATCCCGACTATGAATTTTTAGAGAATGATGCTTTGACTGCGGCTATAGATGCAGAGAAATTTAACAAGGAGGTTCCTTCTGAAGCTGCTTTACAGCGAATCGCCAAAGCTTCTGGTGCAGATCTTGTTGTAGCTGTAGTATTGGACAGTCTTGAAGATAAACCTGTATGGCCTAGTGCTGAACGTATTTTGGAAATGGATATGCATGGAACTACGGTTGCTTATAATGCTGTTACTGGGAAGTATTATAAACATAACTTCTATGACGATCAGCAAATAGATGAAACACTTACCAGTCGTTGGGATTGGAAACATGACGAATTCCAGAAAATGATGCGTCGTGAAATGCAAAAGATCACAAAGATGTAAAATATAAAGGTAAAGTATAATAAAAACTCGGGCATATTATTGCCCGAGTTTTTATTATAGTTCTTTAATCTATTTTTAAATAAGAAATTTTATCAGTATTTTATGATGTATATTCTTATATTTTTATAGCGTAATAGATTAATCTAAAAAACAGTTTTTGATTGTTAGGAAATGTGTTAAGATATCTTCAGATGCTTTTTACTGAAGGAGGTAAATAATGAAAAAATTCTTTAATTATGTGCTTTTGGCGTTAGTAACGATTTGCTTTGCTCTGCCGTTAGGCGGTAAGGCCGAAGCGGCTAAAGTAGCCGTTGTGCCGCTGGCTAATCATGTTGCCGGCGATGAACTGGCCGGTACCATTTACATGCAGGAAGCTTTGGCGCTGTTCCGTTATCCGGAATTTAACCTTTTGGGTGAGGATGTAGTGCTGGAAGCTATCGGCAGTGAAAATGGCCTTGCTGATTACAGCAAAGCTGCTTTAGAGAAGGTCGCTCAGGCTACCGGCGCTGACATTGTAGTGGCTATGCAGCTGGACAAACTGGATGCTAAGCGGATGCCGCAGCGTAAAGAAGCAACTTTGAAAATGGATCTGCGCGGCAAATTTGCTTCGCTGAATACTGTTACCGGTGCTTATTATTATAAAGATCTGCGTGATACCAGAACGATCGAGGAAGCCGTCACGGTGCGCGGTGACTGGGAACATGAAGTATTGCAGAATGTAGTGCGTAATGCCTTTAAAAAGGTTGCGGGGAAATAACCTGTAGTTTGATAAAAAATAACGTCAGCCATTAAGGCTGACGTTATTTTTATCGTTTATATTTTTAAAGGAAACGTAATAAAATTTAACAAAGGTTCTTGTGAAAAAAGCAAATTTGTATCTCCCCTTGTTTTTTACAGTTAAAATGTGCTAAGATGTTCAGAGTAGACATCTAATCTGGTATAGAGGAGGCTCTTTAATGAAAAAAATTATGAATTTTGTACTAATGGCTGTTTTGGCTGTTTGTTTTGTACTGCCGGCAGCAGGTAAGGCTGAAGCCGCAAAATTGGCTGTTGTCCCGCTGGCTAACCATGTAGAAGATAACACTACTGCAAGTATGATTTACATGGAAGAGATCATGGATACGTTTAAGTTTCCTGAGTTTGATATGATTGCCGAGGATGTTGTGGATAAGGCAGTAGGCAGCAGGAATATTTCTGATTTCAGTAAAGCCAACCTGGAACGTATTGCCCGTGAAAGCGGTGCGGATATCGTTATTGCTATGTCGCTTGATAAACTGGATGACAAAGCTTTGTTTCCCCGTCGCGAGCCTACTTTGAAGCTGGATATGAGCGGTGAGTTTGCATTTTTGAACAAAGTTACCGGCAGATATTATGTTAAAAAGTATTCTGACGATATGGAAATTGAAGAGATTTTGACTGTACGCAGTGATTGGAAGAGCGAAGAATTTGCCAAGACGGTACGCAGTTATTTGAAAAAGGTGACCCAATTTAAATAGGTTTATTATTGAAAGGGGCAGCTGATCATAGATCAGCTGCCCCTTTTTTGGTTCCTGCTGTCAGTCACCTTCTCCTCCCGATTGAGAAGGGTCGAATTTCCATTTGCGCTGACGTTCAAAATCACTGTCATTCTTACGTTTTTTGTCTTTTTTATGGTGACGGTTTTCCTCTGTGCGTTTTTTCTCTTCCTGACGTTCCCAGCGTTCACGGTCCCGGCGCTCTTGCTTGTCGGATTCATATTCTTTGCCGCGCCGTTTTTTTTCACGGTCCCAGGCTTCCTGTTCTTTGCGTTCCCTATCGGCCATGCCCAGGGTTATGTTCGTATAACTGCTGACGTTTTGATAATAGCTGTTTCGAGAGGGGGTCGGAATAATATTATTTGAGGCTTCGGAGCTGAATGAAGGCAGGCAGGCTGCCAGGATGATACCTGCTGTAAGCAGCGTTTTTTTCATTTTAGGACCTCCTTTATATTCGTAATTTACTTATTCTAACATAATTCATTTGTTATATACAATGGCCTTATTTTATAAGAATGGAGATAGGATGGGCGAAAATAATTTTTGGTGTAATAATGCAATTTTAAAAAATAAAATTATAGGATATTGGCAGAAAAAATAATTAAAAGCTTATAAAATGATGAATTTACTGATTTTTAGTTAAAATAAATAAATAGTAATTAACCTTGCAAAAAGGAAGGCCAGTGTTTAGAATATATAAAAGCTTATACTTTTAGATCAAAAAAATAATGAAATGGATTTCCGTAAGTAGAGGAAACAAGGCAACTCGCACTAAAGGAGATTCGGAATTATTTATTTGAGCGCAAAGTCTTTATAAGCTTAATAAATTTCCGAGGAGGAAAGAAACATGAAAAAATCTTTAGTACTTGCAATGGCAATGGCATTGGGCGTAACTGCTTCTGCCTATGCTGCAAATCCCTTCTCCGATGTGCCAGCAGGCCATTGGGCGTATGATTCCGTAAACAAGCTGGCGGCAGCTGGTATCGTTGACGGTTATGGCAACGGCACTTTTGGTGGCGATCGCCTGATGACCCGTTATGAAATGGCACAAATCGTTGCTAAAGCAATGGCAAAAGGCGCTAACGTAGATCGTTTGGCAGCTGAATTTGCTGACGAACTGGACAGCCTTGGCGTTCGCGTTGCAGCTTTGGAGAAAAAATCCGACAACGTTAAAATCACTGGTCAAGTTCGTTTCTCCTATAAAGATGCTGATGCTAGCAAAGGTATTAAAGAAGGCGACACTGGCCGTCTTCGTACCCGTATTTTCGTTAAAGGTTCTGTAAACGAAGACTGGACTTACACTGGCCGTTTTGAAAACAACCAGTACACCAACGACAATGTTGGCAATGACGATGTTAAATTGAATTGGGCATTCGTATCCGGTCGTGTTGGCGGCATTAAAATGGATGCTGGCCGTATGGACTTCACCAATGCTGGCGGTACTGTACTCGATAGCCGTGGTGACGGTGTGAAACTGTCCTATGGTGACAAAATCAAAGTTCATGGCTGGGCTTTGAAAGGCTCTGATGATTTAGCTAAAGCAAATGGCACCTTTGAGCATTTTATGAATGATGGCGATCGTGTATATGTGGCTGGTGTAGGCGGCCAACTTGGTATCGTTGATGCAGCTGTTAACTACTACAAAGCTGATATGTTGGCAGATACTGAAATTTATGAAGTAGCTGCTGGCGTTAAATTGGCTAAAGATTTGAAATTGAATGGTGCTTATTATCATGGCGACCTTAAAGATAGCGATCTTGATAAAAATGGTTATTTGGTTGGTCTGACTTATGCTGGTGCTAAAGCTGCTAAAGTTGGCAGCTGGGGTCTCTATGCTAACTACAGCGAACGCCCTGCTTCCACCTATTTGGTTCCGACTGCTTTGAGCGGTTATGCTACAGCTCCTTATACTAATGTATACGATGCTGATGGTTACAAAGGATTTGAAGTTGGTGCTAACTACACCTTGGCTAAAAACATTGTTGCTGGTATCAAATACTTCGATCTTGAAGCTCGTGAAGGTAATGAAGATGCTAAGACCTTATGGTCCGAAGTTGTATTTACTTTCTAATTAAAATTAGATTTTTTAAGAAGGATGGCCTTGTGCCATCCTTCTTTTTTGTTGAAAATTCAAAAAATAGAAAGGCAAGCTGCGTGATGCCTTGATTGATTATTTTAAATCTTTTGCAAAAACAATTTGTCTGTATAGCGGAGATCGGAAGAGCGTCGTGTAGGGAAAGAGTGTAGATCTCGG
>ONZY01000437.1_pt1 | contig 38466 bp, 30 predicted proteins | sample 1671451 | NCBI WGS metagenome assembly ONZY01 (sample SAMN06348158, study PRJEB24527) | human gut metagenome | biome: human gut; feature: ankylosing spondylitis patient; material: feces | host: Homo sapiens | place: China | collected 2015-10 | reverse complement strand
GCTCGACGCCGTGTGCGGCCGCACCATCTGCGGCGACACGTTTCAGGTCGCGCCGCACCTGCCGCGCGGCTTTGCAGACCTCCTGATCGTCGACCCGCCGTACAACCTGACCAAGGACTTTTCCGGCGGCGGCTTCCGGCGCACGACGGACGCAAACTACGCCGCCTTTACGCGCGCATGGATCGAGCTGCTGCTGCCACTGCTCAAGCCGGACGCCTCGGTCTACGTCTGCTGCGACTGGCGCTCGAGCCCGGTCATCGGCATGACGCTCAAGGACTATTTCCGGCTGCAGAACCGCATCACCTGGCAGCGGGAAAAGGGCCGCGGCGCGCAGCGCAACTGGAAAAACGGCATGGAGGACATCTGGTTCGCCACCCGCACGGACGATTACACGTTCCATGTCGACGCCGTGAAGGTGCGCCGCCGCGTGCGCGCGCCCTACCGCGCCGACGGCCGGCCGAAGGACTGGGAGGAGACGCCGGACGGCAAATTCCGCAACACGTGCCCGTCAAACTTCTGGGACGATATCTCCGTGCCCTACTGGTCCATGCCGGAAAACACCGCCCACCCGACGCAAAAGCCCGAAAAGCTGCTGGCCAAGCTCATCCTCGCAAGCTCCGACCCCGGCGGCATCGTGCTCGACCCCTTCGCCGGCTCCGGCACCACGGTGCTGGCGGCTGTGCTGGAGGGCTATTCCGCCACCGGCATTGAGGTGACCGATGCCTATGCCAAGCTGGCAAGAGAAAGAATCTGTTCGGAACTGGAGAAAGCCGCATAACCTGCCATGCTGTTTGTCAAAAAGGCTTGCTATGACACAGGAAAATCGGTATAATAAAAACGGAAATTCCACTATACTCTGAATGAGATGAGCAAAACAGGCAGAAGGAGCAGCCCACAAACAAGGCAAATGGGAATCGAAAGAGCTTGGGGCATCTCAAGGGCGCAAAAACCATAGCGCGGTAAACCCCACGCCTGAAAAAGGTATGGAACAGGTAGATCAGGCGGAACGCCGAAGCTGTTTGGCAGAACGGTAGGAGTGAGAGCCGTGCAGAACGGCGGCCAGCGCAACAGTCAGGGCAGAGATATGAGCCAGCGTATTGAGGTTTGCCGCGCTGGTTCCATTGCGCACCCACAGCCGTTCCTGACCTGTGGATTTGAAGCGAGAATTGTAACGCTCGCACTCTGTACGCAAGGCGTATGTTCTCTTGAAGCAGAGGCAGCTACGGTCAATGGAAAGTCTGTAGTCATCGGGAACGGTTTTATATTTCGTGCAGCCACGGTTTTTCTTGCCGTTGTTCCAGTTTTTGTGGCTACAAGGGCAAACACCGGTCTTGGACTGGCGGAACGGGCAGCAGTATTTCTGCCGGGTACGCCCATTGTCGGTCGTCTTTCCGTCCTTGTGCATGGCGAACCCGGCCTCGCAGACCGGATTACCGGCAGGAAGTGCCTTTAAATCTTTCGTACCGCGTGGATTGAGGGGAATAAAAGCCTCGCCCTCATAGACCGATTTCACGGTGTTGTAGATGATTTTCGCATCGTAGCCCTTATCGGCAAGGAAGGCGCATTCCTTCAAAGAGATCGTCTGATCCGCGGCCGCGAGGATCTCAGCGGCGACGGAGGAATCGGCGACATTGCCCGGTGTGGTCAGCTCGTAGAGCGGCAGGCCGGAGATGCAGTCCACCAGCACATGACTTTTGTAGCCCCAGTAGAACTCATACCGGCGCTCATTGTGCTGGTTGGAGGCCGAGTGGACGCCGAGGGCGCAGTCCGGATCACTTTTCGGGTGGTTTTCCTTGGAGAACTTGTTCTTTGCAAAGGATTTTGGATTGTTCTGCTTCGTGTTTGCCATGACGGGCGTGGAATCCAGCCCGATGAAAGACGCATCCACCACGCCCAGTTCATACAACTGCCGCACCAAACCAGCCATGATTGCCTTTAACTCGCCGTTGTCCAACTGCCGCAGGCAGCGGTCATAAGTCCAGTAGGACGGCAGCGGCTTCATGATATTGAACCCGCAGTAGTGGGCAATGAGCCGGTTGTTGTCCAGATAATCCGCCAAATCTGTGATTTGTGAGAAGCCCTCGCATTTCATAACGATAAAAGCGCAGACCATGGCTTCTTTGGGGAAGCCCCGCCGCCCGGTTGCCGCCCTGGGCAGCGTGAAGTCCAGACTGCTGAAAAGCTTGTCGTAGAACGCAGCGGCGCTTTGGGATGTGAACAGCGTCACATCCTGAATGATTTCCTGTCGGTAGATAGCGGCCAGCCCCTTTCTGGTTGGTTTTCTCTCAAGTCAATTTTACCAAAAAGGGGCTCCGCTTTCTATACCATATGAGTGATTTTCGGCTTCAGCCATGGCCGGGAACCATTGCAATTACTACTCTTTTGGAGTTTTGCTCATGGCTGTACTCTGAAAGATATGAGGTGATGTTATGGATCAAATGCTAAATCGACGGATTGCTGCAGTTAAAGCGGCGGATGCAATTAACGCAATTGAAGGTGTTCCGGTATCTGATTACGCAAAAACACTATCTGCCTGCTGGGCGCGTGGCGAGATTACGGATCAGCAGATGAAAGCAGCCTTGCTCGCCTCGCATCGAAAACTGGCTGCGACGGTGAATAGCCGTGTCTGATATCTATCTTTATGCCGATGTCCCTGTCTTAAAAAACAAGATGGACATTCATGATGAAAAAACGCTCGATTTAATTGAGGCGGAACAGTCTCGTGCCAATATGATGCTTCTATATAAGCAAGGTTTCTCCGATTTTACACCTTCGGGGTTATGTGATATCCATCGTTTCCTGTTTGGTGATATCTACGAGTGGGCTGGACAGTATCGTCTTATCAATATTGAAAAGAGGGAGCACTTATTAGCTGGACGCAGCGTATGGTACAGCAATGATGATACGATTCCGGCTGATTTGGCTTGTGCGTTCGACATGATTGCGGAACAGTCGTGGAATCAATTTACCAGAGAGAAATTCGTTGCCCAATTGGCAAGATTATTCCCCAATATTTGGCAAGTGCATCCTTTTCGCGAAGGGAACACCCGAACCGTTGTTATGATGATGACTCTGTTTGTAGAAGCGCATGGATACCATATGGATCATGAACTAATGGCCGCCAGCGCTGGATATGTGCGAGATTCCTTCGTAATGGCTTCGTTAGATCAGTTTTCCGAATATGAACATCTTGAACGGATATTATTGGATGCGGTCTGCGAGGAGCCAATCATTTACAACGAACAGTCTTTGAATACCACTTTCGCAAAAGAACGCAACCGCAAGTATCAGAAATATCAAAAAGGAAAATATGTTCCTCAACCCCATAAGCAGCGTGAAGATCGATAGAAAAAAGGAAGTCTGTATGAACTTAGGTTCATGCAGACTTTTTAGTTTTTCGACATTCGTGCTAATCTACCGATCAAAAAACAGGATCGGTTCAAAGAGCTGCTGGTTCGGTTCTACGAAACGAATGATATGTCTGCTTTAAAAACTTTTGTTTACGATGACTGCATCGACGGAGTCGATTTTCCCAAAGAACAGGAGCGCAGGCCATTGGATGATGAGAGCAAGTTCAAAAACTATAATAAAAGCAGGACCGTTCCAGATAAATACCAGTGTTGGACTAAAGGTCAAGCAGCGACTGGCAGGGTGTCATTTTGACACCCTGCTTTTTCTATGAGGGTGTTTACAAAACACCCTGCATCAAGGAAGGAGGACCATATGTTCGAAAACTCAGCAAGATTTTATAGGAAGGCATCCAGTGTGCGGGAGTTAGTAGGTAAAGCGCCCTTTCCTGAAAAAGCGCGGTATCAGATCACAAAGGTGATCGAACTGCCAGCCAATCAGTACCGCCGCTACATGAACGAGCTTTTGCAGGATGTTTCCTTCATATCCCGGAACGTGGCGGATATGAGGTTCGATGGGAAAACAGAAACATTTTTCTGACTGTTCGTGACCTGCCGAGATGCGAACACCGGCCTGCTGGTGGAGTCCGAAGGTTTCGGATATGCCAGGTACGCGGCCTTTATCCCCGAAAAGAAAGCTCTCGTGCTGGACGGCATCCCGGTAGAGCACACAAATGAAAAATGCCTTCGCCAGCGTTCTGTCCCGGAACGCTGATTTCTTTTTTTGAGGAAGCGGGCGGTGCCCGCCAATTATGCAATCACCATACCGCTTGCAAACAAAGCCCCGCGCAGCGGGGCGAAAGCCAACGCCGCCGATGGCGGCGCTGGCGCAAGCATCGCGCAAATGTACATTTGCACAGCTTGCCGAGGATACCCCGGTCCCCAATGCCGCCTGCTGGCGGAAAAACTTGCGGCTATACGCCGCAGGAAGGAGAAAAATGTGGATGAGAACAAGAAAGAACACCATCTGCACATCGTACTGACAACACAGCAGTATCAGCTGCTGTGCTGTCAGGCCAAAGAGTGCAGGCTGACAAAACGGGCATATCTTGCACGGCTTATTGAGGGACGACCGGTCAAAGCCCGCCCTACAAAAGAAATTAAAGAGCTCCGGACGGAAATACATCATATCGGCAACAACATCAACCAGATCGCCCGCAGCGTCAATGCAGGAATTGCGAAGCCGGAGGATGCCAAACGGGGACTCTATCTTCTGGATCAGGTATATGAGCTTATGTTCCGGATAGCGAATAAGTAATGGCTGTTACGAAAATCCTGCCCCGTAACGGCGGCTTAAAAGAAGCCATTGATTATGTTCTGAACGGTGACAAAACGGATGGGCATATTTTAACAGCACATTTTAATTGCGATCCAGGGAGAGAGTACCGCGAGATGATGAAAACAAAGCTGGAAACCGGACGATTGGATAAGCGTCAATGCTATCACATCATTCAATCGTTCAAGCCTGGTGAAATCACACCTGAACTTGCTTTAGAAATTGCTAAAGCATTCGCGCAGGAACACTTGGACGGCTTTGAGGTTGTGATTGGGACCCATGTAGACCGGCATCATATCCATTCGCATATTGTATTTAATTCGGTGAATGCAGATACCGGCGAAAAGTATCACAGCACGCAGCAAAGCTATTACCAGCAGATCCGTGCCATTTCAGACCGGCTCTGCCGGGAGCATGGATTATCTGTCATCGTGCAGGGCGAGCCTGCCAGGTCGGTCAGCTACATTGAGTGGCTGCGCCAGTCCAAGGGGCAGCCCACCTTCCGTTCCATGCTGGAGGCAGATCTGCGGGATGCCATCCGGGACGCCAACGACCTCGGACACTTCTTCCTGCTCATGGAGCATAAGGGGTATGAGATCCATCATGGCGGCAGACTCGGTTTCCGCCTGCGGGGGCAGGAGCGATTTCAGTACCCCGGCAGGCGAGATCCGCTGTTCACAGAGGATGGAATCCGTGCTGCCATCCAGGGCAACCTGGAACAGATTGAAGCGGGACTGCGGCCTGTCTTGCCTGCGCTGCCGGCATATCAGCCGTACCAGAAGCATCCCAGATACAGCGGTTTTCTCGCCCTCTATGTCCATTATCTCTATCTGCTGGGCAAAATCGAAAAGCGGCAGTATCCGCCCCGCATGACACCGCATCTGCGGCAGGCGGTCATGCGCTTCGAGCGGTATCAGGCGCAGTTCGCGTTCCTGCGGGAAAATAACATCACAACGCCTGCTGACATGGCGGCATTCGAACATCGCACAGAGGAAACGCTGGGCAGATTGACAAAGCAGCGGACCCTCCTCAATGTGCGGAAGAAGAAACGCCAGCCGCTCTACGCGGCGCTGGCAGATGCGGAGGCACTGGAACCCAGCAGAGCGTTATACGAGGAAGGGCTCACCGGCATGGAGCGGGAATTCGAGCAGTACATGAAAGCCGTGAAGCTGCTGGAGGTCAGCGGCATTCCACAGGAGGTGCTGAAGAAAGAAAAGGCAGAAGTGTATGAACAGCTCTCAGAGGTGAATCGGAAGATCCGGGCAGAGCGGGAAAAGCTGAAGCTCTGCCGGGAGATCTGCCAGCAGACGCCTGTAATGGAGCAGGACATCCAGAAAACAGAAGAACACCAGAAGGAGGTGCGGGAACATGAACATCGGAGGCGGTGAAGCGGCGGACCAGCTGGTACGCATGATGCTCTCCGGCAGCGAGGTCGCTGTCCGGCTGAGCGGCTCCGCCATTAAAAATGTACTGGCGCTCACCATGGCGCTGGCGAAAAAACACAAGACCATTTCCGGCAAAGTCAATCTGGCAAAGATGCTGAAGGAGACCCGCGATGTGCGGCGGTTCGCCATGTCTCCGGAGCAGTATCAGCAATTCAGGCAGCGGGCAGGAAAACAGAAGATCCTGTTCTCTGCCATCCGTGATTCGGATAACAAGGGAAAAGTCGTGGATGTGATCATGCCGGTAACGGAGATCGACCGCGCCAATATGATCTTTGAGCGCATCCGATATACCGGGCAGCCGGAGCAGGCGCGGCAGGATGCCCCCTCTAAGGAGCAGGAAGCCCGTGTGGGACAGGAGGCGCCGCAGCGCGAGCAGCAACGCCCCCGGCAGGGGGAAACGCCTGTGACACCGCCTGTGGGCAAGCGGCAGGAGGTGGCACCAAAAAAAGAATCTCGGTCGGGAACAGACTTGCCAGATACCAAAGGCAGATCGACCTCATCCAGCGGCAGGGAAACGGCTGCCGGGACGATGACGAATGAGCGCACTTCAGTTCTGGAACGGTTGAAAGGGTATCAGGCGCAGTTGGATACCCGGCAGAAGTCTGCCCCGGCCAGAGAAAAGATCCGTCAAAAAGCACGACCGGACAGGACAAAGTAAGAAAGCCGTTTCGTCAGCAAGGCCGGCAGAGTGGAATGCTCTGCCGGCCTCGTATTTTTTTATGCAGGAGGTGATGCGGCTGAAAAAGACATCCCAAACAACGGATCTGGTACTTGCGCTGTTCCTCTATATCCCTGTGATATGGGCGGCGCTGCTGATCGCCCAGTCCCTTGGCGGCGGTCTGCCGGAGCTGCTATCAAACTTAACTGCCGCGCTGGAACAGCCCTTCCAGATCCAATGGACAGACAAGAGTCTGTTGTCCATTCTCGTCTGCACCGGCGCGTATCTCATGGGGCTGTGTCTCTATGCTTCCGGACAGGGCAGGACACGGGACGGAGAGGAACACGGCTCCGCCGCATGGGGCTCGCCCCGGCAGCTTAACGCGCAGTTCCGTCAAAAGCAGAACAAGATCCTCACCCGTCATGTGCGGCTGGGGCTGGATACCCACAAGCACCGGCGCTCACTGAATGTGCTGGTCATTGGCGGCAGCGGCGCCGCCAAAACCCGCGGCTATGTCAAGCCCAACATTCTGGAAGCAAACAGCAACTATGTGATCACGGACCCGAAGATGGAGGTGCTGACCGCCACCGGAGGGTATCTGAAACGGCAGGGATACGACATCCGAGTGCTGAATCTGGTGGATCTGTCGCAGTCGGACGGCTATAACCCGTTCCGCTATCTGCGGGATGAAAAAGACGCGCTGAAGCTGGTGAACACGCTGATCCAGGCAACGACGCCCAAGGGCAGTCACGAGTCCGATCCGTTCTGGTCGAAGTCCGAGACAGCACTGCTGCAGGCCATCATCCTCATGCTGTTCCAGGAAGCGCCGGAATATGAGCAGAATTTTTCCATGGTGCTGCGTGTGCTGGAATATGCCGAAGTGAAGGAGGACGATGACGAATATGTCTCCCCGCTGGATCTGCTGTTCCGGGCAATGGAGTATGAGAACCCGGAAAGTGTTGCCCTGCGGCAATATAAGGTTTTCAAGCAGGCGGCGGGCAAAACAGCGAAAAGCATTTTGGTGTCTGCCGCTGTGCGGCTGGCGCCCTTCAATCTGCCGCAGATCAAAGCTGTCACCGACCATGATGACATGGATCTCTACACGCTGGGAGAGCGAAAGTGCGCTCTGTACGCCGTCATCCCGGATAATGATACGACCTTTACTTTTTTAGTGAGTCTTCTGTACTCCCAGATCTTCCAGACCCTTTACTACTGCGCAGACCAGATCCATCACGGAGCCTTGCCCTGCCATGTGCATTTCATCTTGGATGAAGCGCCATCGGTCAATCTGCCGGGGCTGCCGCGGGAGCTTGCGACCATGCGTTCCCGCAACATCTCCTGCAGCACCATCATCCAGAACATGGCGCAGATCAAGGAGCTGTATAAGGACTCATGGGAAACCATCCCCGGCAACTCGGACACGCTGCTCTATCTGGGCGGCAACGAAGCCAGTACCCATAAGTACATCTCAGAGGCGTTGGGTAAGTCCACCATTGACACAAAGACCCACGGGCAGACCAAAGGGCGGTCCGGGTCCTACTCCACCAACTTCCAGATGAGCGGCAGAGAACTGCTGACGCCGGACGAGGTGCGGATGCTGGATAACCGGTATTGTATTCTGTTCATCCGCGGCACACGGCCGGTGATGGACGAAAAGTATGAGCTCATGGAGCATCCCGCCATCCGCTATACGATGGATGGCGGCGGACCGCCCTACATCCACCACGGGACGGTGGAGCCTCCTATTACGGGAGAGCCGCTGTTCCAGATTGATTTTGACAATGAAAAGGAGAATGCTGCAGCATGAAACATGATTTGAACAACAAAAATTTCGAGAGAAAGGCAAAGCGCGTCTATTCCGTGTTTGCCTGCGTTGCCCTGCTTCTGGTCGCCACCGCAGTGCCTGCGCTGGCGGCAGATGACCCGCTGACGGTGGTCAACAACTTGTCTGATTTCATTTTCTCGCTGATCCGCGCCATTGGTCTCATCCTGCTGGGCTTCGGCATCCTGCAGGTGGGCCTGTCCCTCAAGAGCCACGATCCCTCCCAGCGCGCCAACGGTATGCTGACGGTGGCAGGCGGTATCGTCATTACCTTTACGAAGGAGATCCTCACTCTCATCACTGGCTGAAAAACGCGGCAGGGTGAACGGCATGATACCGTTCACCCTGTTCTTCCCGTAGGAGGTGATTTTGAATGGGAAGTGGAAACTGGATCGTAGACAATTTGAACTCCGCGCTGGAAATGTGGAACGGAAGGCTGGCAGAGATCTGGCAGCTCATCAGCACCTCGCCGGAGTCCTTTAAGGGCGGCGGTGTCTGGAATGTCATCGTGAATATCAACGATGGATTGAAGGCTGTGGGGTATGCGCTGCTGGTGCTGTTTTTCGTCATGGGCGTGGTCAAGACCTGCGGCAGCTTCACCGAGATGAAAAAGCCGGAGGTGGCCTTCAAATGCTTCATCCGCTTTGTGCTGGCGCAGGCGGCGGTATCGTGGGGCATGGAACTGATGACCGGCGCGTTTCGTGTTGCCCAGGGCATGGTGACGACCATCATGGATTCCTCCGGGCTGACGGCGATGTCTGCCACCACATTACCGGATGAACTGGTGAGTGTCATCGAGGATGTGGGCTTTATTGACTCCATCCCCCTTTGGGCGGTGACGCTGCTGGGCTCGCTCTTTATCTGGGTGCTCTCCCTTGTCATGATACTGACGGTGTATAGCCGTTTTTTTAAGCTCTATATCGCAACGGCCATCGCACCCATCCCGCTGGCCAGCTTTGCGGGACAGCCCTCCAGCAGTATTGGCGTAGCCTTTCTGAAAAGCTATGCCGCCATCTGTCTGGAGGGCTGCGTCATCGTATTGGCCTGTGTGATCTTCTCTGCCTTTGCGGCATCCCCGCCCGCCATCGCGGACGATACGCTGGCGGCAGCCACCATCGTATGGAACTATGTGGGCGAGCTGATCTTCAATATGCTGGTGCTGGTGGGCGCAATCAAGATGAGCGACCGCATCATCCGGGAGCTGATGGGCCTTGGCTGATTCAGCGCCACAGGCCCTCTGTGCTGACGGTGTCTTCGCCGTTCTCCCGTGCTTTGCGAACACGGTAGGAGAAATACTCCATAGCGGCAGCGTCATCCCGTGCCTGCATAACAAGATCGCAGACAAAGCGGATCAGCGAAAGCAGCCAGGACAGCACCACCAGCCCTACAAGGGCGAACAGGATGCGGTCTGCCAGCACGGTATGGGTGCGATACCAGCCGTGGAACACCGTCAGCATGGACACGGTGTACAGCAGCGGGATGGTCATCCGCGTCAGCGCAGCCAACCGGGAGAGAAGCGCCAGGACGCCAAGTCCGGCGATCATCAAAAAAGCGATCATGTGTCACGACCTCCTTCATCGGGTTTGTGGCATAGTACCATGACTGCACAGACAAAGCAAGAGTCTGTTCAGCAAAACTCAGAAAAAACTCGGAGGTGATCCATTGGAGGTCCGCATCAACAAAGAAGTACGAAATTACCAGGAGAGTCTATTCTTCGGGCTGTCCCTGCGGCAGTTGCTGTTCGCACTGCTGGCGGTCGCCGTGGCAGTGGGCGTATATTTCGGCCTGCGCCCTGTGCTGGGAAATGGGGAGATCGGCTGGGTCTGCGTGCTTGCAGCCTTTCCCTTTGCCCTGGGCGGCTTTTTTCAGTATAACGGCATGACGCTGGAACGCTTTCTGCTCGCGTATATCCGCTCGGAATTCCTGTTTCCCCGCAGGCTCGTGTTCAAATCGGACAACATATACGCCAAAGCTCTGGAAAATTCAACGATAAAGGAGGCTCTCAAGCTTGATTAAAACTCTGCAAAATACACTGAAGCAGGACAAAGAAAGATTTACGGTACCGAGATCTGCACAGGACATCATCCCCATCCGCCGCATCTGGCCGGATGGGGTCTTTCAATTTGGCAGCAAGTATTCTAAAACACTGCGTTTTAGTGACATCAATTATGCCATCGCCTCGAAAGAAGATAAGACGGCGATGTTTCTGAGCTATTCCGAGCTGCTGAATGCGCTGGACACCGGCTCTACCACGAAGATCACCATCAACAATAAGCGCCTGGACCGGCGCAATTTTGAGCAGGAGATCCTCATCCCGCCCAAGGGAGATGATCTGGACGGCGGACGCAAGGAATACAACGCCATGCTGCTGGATAAGGTGACGGACTCATCCAACAGCGTGGTGCAGGAGCGCTACATCACATTGTCCGTCCACAAGAAAAATGTAGAGGAGGCCCGCGCATTTTTTGACCGCACGGTCCATGACGCCTCTTCCCGTCTGAACCACATGGACTCCCACTGCGAGGAGATGGATGCGGCAGACCGCCTCCACATCCTGCATGATTTCTACCGTGTGGGTGAGGAAAGCGAGTTCCGCTTTGACCTCCGGGAGAACATGAAGAACGGGCGCTCCTTCAAGGACGCCATCTGCCCGGACAGCATGGAATTCAAAAAGGATCATTTTATCATGGGCGGTAAATATGGCCGGGTACTGTTTCTGAAGGAGTATGCCAGCTACATTAAGGATTCCATGATCAATGAGCTTACCAGCCTGAACCGAAGTCTTATGCTGTCCATCGACATCATCCCTGTTCCTACCGATGAGGCGGTGCGGGAGATGCAGAACCGCCTGCTGGGTGTGGAGACCAATGTGACCAACTGGCAGCGCCGGCAGAACGCCAACAATAACTTCTCCGCCGTTGTCCCCTACGATTTGGAGCAGCAGCGCAAGGAGACCCGCGAGATGCTGGACGATCTCACCACCCGCGACCAGCGGATGATGTTTGCCGTGGTGACGCTGGTGCATCTGGCAGACAGCAAGGAAGAGCTGGACAGTGATACGGAAACGCTCCAGTCCATTGCCCGCAAGCACCTCTGTCAGCTCACGACGCTGAACTGGCAGCAGGCGGACGGGCTGGTGACGGCGCTGCCGCTGGGCCTGCGCCGCATCGATGCCCTGCGCACACTGACCACGGAAGCGCTGGCTGTCCTCATGCCCTTTAAGGCGCAGGAGATCTGGGACCGGGGCGGCGTGTACTACGGGCAGAATGCCATCAGCAAAAATCTTATCGTGGCGGATCGCAGGCAGCTTCTCAACGGCAACGCATTCATTCTGGGCGTCTCCGGCTCCGGCAAATCCTTCAGCGCCAAGAAGGAGATGGTGTCTCTGGCGCTGTCCACGCAGGACGATATCATCGTCATCGACCCGGAGTCGGAGTACCGGCCCCTCATCGAAGGACTGGGCGGTCAGGTCATCAACATCTCCGCCACCTCGCCCAACCATATCAACGCCATGGATATGGAGCAGGGCTATGGGGACGGAGAGAACCCCGTGGTGCTGAAATCCGAGTTCCTGCTCTCCCTCTGTGAACAGCTCATCGGCGCCGGGAAGCTGTCTGCCAAGGAAAAATCCGTCATCGACCGCTGCACTGCGCAGGTGTACCGAGACTATATCCGCAGCGGCTATCACGGCGCGGTCCCCACCTTGCAGGACTTTCACGCGGAGCTGCTCCGCCAGCCGGAAAAGGAAGCGCAGGATGTGGCGCTGGCCATTGAGTTGTTTACGGACGGCAGTCTCAACACCTTTGCCAAGCCCACCAATGTGGACACCAATGCCCGTATCCTCTGCTACGATATCCGGGATCTTGGCAAGCAGCTTCTGCCGGTGGGGATGCTGGTGGTGCTGGACAGCATCTTCAACCGCATCATCCGCAACCGTGGGCTGAAGCGCAACACCTGGATCTATATTGATGAGATCTATCTGCTGTTCCAGCATGAGTACAGCGCCAATTTCCTGTTCACCCTCTGGAAGCGTATGAGAAAGTATCAGGCTTGCGGCACGGGAATCAGCCAGAATATCGAGGATCTGCTGCAGTCCCACACGGCCCGCACCATGCTGGCAAACAGTGAGTTCCTCATCATGCTGAATCAAGCAGCCACAGACCGGGAGGAACTGGCGCGCCTGCTGAACATCTCGGATAATCAGCTCTCCTACATCACCAATGTGGACTCCGGTCGGGGACTCATCAAGTGCGGCAGCGCCATCGTGCCTTTCGTGGACAGTTTTCCCCGCCACACCAGGCTGTATCAGATGATGACGACCCGCCCCTCCGACCTTGTTGCGTGATGTGTTATGAAAAAAATCAAAGAAAAACCCACGCTCTCTGAACGCATCAAAGAAAAGGCGATATCGACACCCAGAGAACTGCTGCACAGAGGTCTGGACGATGGCTCGGAGCGGCTGCGGACGCAGCTGCGGGATACGGCTCAGCACGGGCAGGCAGACGAGTACGGCGGCGACACCATTGAGGATACCGCCGCCCGCGGCCTGCGTCGGGCAGAAAAGGAACTCATCCGGCAGCGGAAGAAGAAACCGCAGGAGCAGCCGCCGGAGGGCGGTGCTCCTGCTGCCGATGGCACAGAGCAAAAGAAACCCACCATCAAGTCAAAAGACGCAGTCACTGACGGAGCGCAGCCGCAGACCGCTGCGGAGCGTGGACGGCAGCAGACGCGTCAGAACGCCGCGCAAAAAGCCGCCAAGGTCAAGACCAAAGACGCCTATATCGGCGCACAGACAGAGACACAGGTCACAATGGCAGCGGAACCGCAGCGGCAGGGACAGCAGGTATTCATGGAGGAACGCGGGCGCAAAGCCGCCCGATGGCAGGCAGAACAAAAAAGAGCCGTATCGCGCCGCCAGGTCAAGACGGCGAAAGCCGTGCGTTCAGATGGGGGCGGCAGCGCCATGCCCGACAGGAAACGTTCAGCGCAGACTCCTCACATCAAAGAACGGGCTGAAACCAGCTTGCCCAAACCGGCGCGGAAGGACCGCTTGCCGGTGGAACGTGACATCGTCTCCGCTTCACCGCATTCCCGGAAGATGGCTGATACAGCAAAGACTTTGGAGTCCGCACAGAAGCAGGCGGCCATGCTGCAAAGCAGCGCCCGCGCCGCACGGGAAGTAGCGGTGCAGACAGCGCGGTATCAGCAAGCCGCGAAAGCGGCGCAGGCCACCGCGCAGAAAGCATCCCAGGCGGCAAGACGGGCGCTGCGGGCCATCCTGTCCGCCGCCAGAAGTCTTGCGGCGGCGATGATGGCGGGCGGCAGCACGGTTCTCTCGATGGTGTTAGTCATCTGCCTGATCGGGCTCCTGATCGTATCGCCGTTTGGGATTTTCTTTTCCGGTGAGGACAGCGGCACCGGCTACACGATGCCGGAGGCTGTGACCATGCTGAACGCGGAGTTCACAGACCGCATCGAGCAGATCAAGGCGGAGAATCCGCATGATGAATTGGATATGGACAACGCCGGCAGTGCGGCGATGATCGCTAACTGGCGGGATGTGCTGGCGGTCTATGCTGTGCGGACCACCACGGACAACGCTTCACCGGATGAGGTCGCCACACTGACCGAAGAAAAAATGGAGATCCTTCGTGAAATCTTCTGGGACATGAACGCCATCACTTATTGGACGGAAATAGTACCAGGCGGCAAAGATGAAGCGGATACGGTCATTTTGCATATCATCGTCACAATAAAAACGCACCTGCACATGGCGGATGAATACCAATTCAACACGGAACAGCGCAGATTGTTAGAGGAACTCATGCAGCCGAAATATCAGGAACTGTTCATGGTTTTGACGGGAAGTTATCAGGACATTGAACTGAGTCCCGACGAGGTGGCAAAGATCATAGAAAATCTCCCCGCCGATCTCAGCGAGAATCGCAAGCAAGTAGTTCTGACGGCGTATCAACTCTTGGGCAAAGTTCATTATTTCTGGGGAGGAAAGTCATTGATTATTGGCTGGGACAGCCGCTGGGGAATGCCGATGAAAGTTACAGCCGAGGGTAGCTCCACCACCGGCACCGTGCGGCCCTTCGGACTGGATTGTTCGGGAATGGTGGATTGGGTATTCTACAACCAGAGCGGCGGACAATACGTCATTGGGCATGGCGGCGGGGCCACCGCACAGCACAGCTACTGTGCGCCTATTGCTTGGAGTGACGCCAAGCCGGGAGACCTTGTCTTTTATCCGGGTGACAGCCATGTCGGTATTGTCTGCGGCTTTGACAGCAGCGGTAATATCATGGTCATCCACTGTGCCAGCAGCGAGAATAATGTGGTGGTGACGGGGAAGATCGGCTTCACCTCGATTGGCAGGCCCGAGTATTTTGCGGATTGAGAAATGTGCGCATGGAGATGTGTTCATAGTTGATTGCTATCATGCTCCATGATATACAGAGAAAGGCAGGGAGCCTCAATAGAGACTCCCTGCCGCTTGGGTTCTTACTTGCCCTGATAGGCTCTGAAAAGGAAAGTAACGATTTGTGCGCGGGTGCAGCTATTGTCCGGCCCGAACAGGCCATCACCAATGCCGTTGGTAACGCCGTTCTCTACCGCCCATGCCACAGCGTTTGCATAGTAGCTATCGGTAAGAACATCGCTGAACTCTGCCTTGCTATCGACCAGCTTACCAATGGCACGGAACAGGAAAGTCACGCTCTGGGCACGGGTGCAAGTGGCGTCAGGACTGAATTTGCCATCGCCCGTGCCGGTGGTGATACCATTCTCTACTGCCCATGCAACTGCCTTTGCATAATAGGCATCCATGGACACATCGGCGAAGCTGCTCATGGTCTTGGGTTCGGGGGAACCGGCAGCACGCCACAGGAAGGTGACGATCTGTGCGCGGGTGCAAGGCTGGTTCGGCCCAAAGAGGCCGTTGCCAATACCGCCGGTGATGCCCTTTTCCTGTGCCCACTTCACAGCCTCATAGTAATAGGCGCTGGTGGACACATCGCTGAACGGGCTTATCTCAACTTCCTTGACAAAGGTAGCATTAACCTCGACCTTGCTGGCGGGCATGGTAAAGGTATATTTGCCGTTGCCCTTATCGGTCAGTTTCAGTTCCTTACCATTCTTGTCGGTCACGGTAAGGTCATCCAACTGATAGCCGCTGTCAGGCTTAGCAGTGATGGTCACAGTATCGCCCTTTTCCGCAGAACGCGGGCTAACGGTCACATCGCCGTGCTTGACAGAGGGCGCGGAGACATCATAGCGTCTGGAGGAAGAGCTGGAACCGCCGCCGGAGCTGGGCGCAGAGTAGCTGACCGTCCAGACACCGTTCGCGGTGCTGCTCACATAGTAATTGTTTGCCAGAGCGCCGGAGGGGTCTGTCAGATACACGCCGGAGGTCAAGCCGGATTTTGCAAGAACCGTATAGGTATAAGCGCCCTCGCTGCCAGCGCGCTTGACGATGTTGGTGTTGCCGTTGCCCACAACGTGAACGCTCGGGTCGCTGCTGAACGTGCCGCCGGTGATGGAGATGGTCTCGCTGCCCGGGCCGCCGCCCTTCTGAATTTCGCCATTGAAAGAGCCATTTTTGATATTGATAACAGCTGTTGTGTCAGTTGTAGCATCAGCGCGAACAACACCGGTAAATGTACCGTTCTCAATGTTGATCGTACCGCCGGAGTTGTAAACATAGGCAGCATACGGAGCGGTATAGGTGCCGCTCTTTACAGTGGCGGTGCCGCCATACTGAACAGCCACCGCACAATTCAAGTACGTGCCATCTCCAGTTCTGATATCCGTAACTTTGATCTCGCAATTTTCCAATGTTGCATTGCTTCCAACCTGCACGCAGCCGCCGTATTTTGCGGTCAGCTTCATGTCGGTGAACGATGCGGTCTTGGTTTCAAAAGCAGCGCCCAAGAATGCATTGATACCAGTGATGTTATAGGTGCCGCCGGAGACAATGACCTCACCACAGCCGGAAGCCTTCACAACGCGCTCGTCCGTCTCGGCGCTGACATTGTTCAGGACCAACTTGCTCTCACTGCCCACCGTAAACAATGCAGTGTAGTGGTAGTTGTCGCTTGCGCAGGTGCTTCCGGTGTAAGATCCGCCGTTAATCGTCACTGTAGAGCCGGCAGAACCTTCGCGAAGGTCAACAAATCCCCAGACTTTCGTCTCCCATTCGGTATTATGCGTGTCTCCCATCTTCATGCCGCTTCCTGCGGTCATGCCGTTGATGGTCAAGTTTACATTTTTAGCAGTGACCCAAATCGCACTGTTTTTCTCATCCTTAGATTCACTTCTATCCGATGCCGTCGCAGCAGTCAGTACATGACCGTTCAGATCAAGCGTCATGCTCTTCGTGACTTCAATCGGCTTTATAACGGTCACATCCTTCAGCAGCGTGACGGTCGCGTTTTCGTCAGCGGCGGTGATAGCGTCGGGGAGGGTGGTGTACTCCTTTGACCCGATCATAGCGACCGTATCCTCGTTCGGCTTCACCCAATGACCCTTCGAAACCTCCACAAGCACTTCGTTGGCGCTCTTGTTAACAATATCGCCGTAAGCAGTACCGGCGGCAACGACCTTGTTGTCAATGATCACAAGACCGTCTGTGCCGACCTCTTTACGGCCGAAGATGCTGTCTTCGGGCTTTTGGGTGCCTGCATTTTCCTGCATCAAGATATTCTGGCTTGCGGAAGTAGCAGCGTCAACGGTGACCTGACCGACATTCGCCGTGCCGACTAGATCGCCGACGCGCCAGCTCTTTCCCGTCTCAGTGCACTTCAGAGTGCTGTCCTTTACAGTGCAGCCCGTGATGGTGTGGTAGGTGGCGGGATTCGCACCGGCGTGACCGATCAGGCCGCCGACAGAGCCCTTCGCCTCAATCGTCACATTCTCGACGGAGCAGTTTGTAAGCGTGACCTTGGTATCGACCGGGCCGTCGTTCTGGTTGTTATAGCCGGATGTCCAGCCAATCAGACCGCCGACGCGCGCGCCGCCGGTGCTGACAATTTTGCTGTTCTTCAGATGGCAGTTATCCAGTTCGATTCGAGTCATGGAATCCACGCAGTTGATAAATGCGCCGATTCCCTGATTATTCGTTGTGTCGTTGATATCCGCACCAGCAATGGTCAGATCCTTGATCACAATGCCGGATTTGCCCGCAAAGCCGCCCGCAAACAAGGGGGCGCTCAGGCCGGTGATGGTCTTGCCGTTGCCGTTCAGGGTGATGACGCCCTGACCATGGTATCCATCCACACCCACCGGCGTCCAGTTCTTACCGGTCATATTGATGTCGTCCAGCAGCTCGATCACGGTGTCGCCGGTTTTGTTTGCGGCCGCAAAGGCGTCGGCGAGGGTGGGATACTCGGTATCGCCGATTTTGGCAACATACGACATTTTAACCTCGCCTGTGGTCGCGTCAAAATTTGCACCAGGCGCAAGGTAGTCATTGTTGATTCCTCCGGGGAACGTACCGGCTGTGATGTTGAACTCGTTCTTGGCGGCTTCGGCATCCATTTCGGCTGTAATATTAAAGTCACCGCTGATGCCGGTGCCGTTGGCCTCGATGGTGACTTTCTGCTCGTCCGTAGAGCCTTCAATGTCCTTCTGAAGCAGGCCCTTAGTGCAGTCCGTAGCGGTCACAGTCGTCAGCGTGATATTCGTAGGCTTGGAAGCAACGATAGCCGCCTTTTCAGTCAGACCGTCAAAGCTCGTGTCCGTGACCGTCACCGTGGGCGCAACACCCAAATCCCCCTCGTTGTAGGTCTTGATGCCGCGCGTGCCGGTGAAGGTGCTGCCCTTCACTTCGGTATTGCCGCCGTAGTTCCAAAGATTATAGTTGGCACTGTTAGTAAACTGGCAGTTGTTGAACACCGTCTTGCCGTACTGGTTGTTGCACACGCCGTTGGGGAAGGTGCAGTTCGTGTAGGTCACGGTGTTTTCTGCCCTGCCGGTGCTGCGGAGCCAGCAGGTGAAGTATTTGGTGCCGTGTCCATAGTCATTAGCATAGGTCGGATTTTCTTTGCTCAGTATTAGGTCTGTAAAGCTAACGTCGATGTCATAGCTCTGATCAGCCAGAATCGCTACGCCTTGGGTGATGCAGATTTCCGCATCTTCGGTTTTACCAACAAACTTGACCTTGCTAAGCGTGGTCAGGCCAGCCTTTGCGACCTGCACCCAGCCGGTATCAGTCACATCAACCTTACCACTGATCTCATAGGTGATGACGCCGCTTTCGTCAGGCGCCGCCTCATTGACGGCGTCGCTAAACGAACTATAGCTCGTCCCCCTTACCTTGATCGTTCCAGCGCCTGTCGCCTCGTCCGCCAGGGCAGCCGTCGGTAAGAGCGACAGCGCCATCGCGAGGCATAGTAAAATGGATAGCAGCTTATGTTTCATAATGATCCTCCTACAATGTATATTCTCCGCGGCTCCCCGCAGTTTGGGCACTTATTTTTACCGGCTCCGCCGGAAGTTCACTTAAAATTGCTGTGCATCGGTCCAATGGTCTGCCCGCGCAGATCGGACAGCCACAGCGCTGTTTTCCTGTACGGCTGCTGATGACCGATTTCCACGCATGGCCGTTTTCACACAGCCACCATGCCTTCCGGCTGCTGCCGGGCGTTACCTGCTGCGGCGTGAAACTGCCGTTAAGGGTCGGATGCCACTGCGATGCGATCACCGGCTCCTTGGTCTCCAGATCATTAAATCCCGGCAGGACCTTGCGGTTGGTGCAGTACGGACAATCGCTTTCCCTGTTCACACGGTGGGCGATAACCGCACAGAAGGAATGCCCCTTGTCACAGAGCCACCACACGCGGCGATTGGAATATGCGCTCACCGCCTCCGGCGTCAGCGCACCGTTCTTTTTCCGATCCCACTGTTCAGCAAGCTGCGGATGCAGCGAAGCGAGATCATTGAATCCGGACAGGACCTTTTGTCCCGCGCAGAACGGACAGCCTGCGTTTGATGTGACGCGGCTGGCAACGCTCGCCTGCCAGCTATGTCCTTTCGGACACCTCCACCAGACCTTCTGGTGTGCTCCCGGCATGACCTGCGTCGGCAGCAGCGGAGAATTCTTTTCCGTGTCCCACTCCGAAAGCAGATCAGGAAATTTTGCCGCCAGAGAGTTTTCCTCCGGCAGAACAGCGCGGCCCGCGCAGACGGGACAGCCCGTTCCCCGCACGCGGATTCTGACTTCGGAACGATAGGAATGGCCTTGGGGGCATCGCCACCATACCTTTTGGTGGCTTCCGTAGGTCACATCCTTCGGCGTGAGCGGAGCATTGCGTTCATCGTCCCATTGTGCCAGCAGGTGAGCTTGTTCATGCCCGGCGCAGAAATCGTACAGAGACGGACGGATTGCCGCTCACCTCCCGCAGAATAGTTGGCCGCCTGCAACACAGGCGGAAGGGCCTTTTTTAGCTGATCGTGTATCCGGCACAGTGGCTAAAAAAGTACAGGTTGCCGACCACAGCGATATACACAAAATCTTATACATCTATCATAGCACTCCCCCAACAGAACAGCAATAGGCCAACGGCTTAAATCCGACTAAAAAAACGTACTTTTTTATCCAGTCTTCTTCTTCGTCTGCGTTTTCTTAACGATTTCTTTACACCCGTCATCCTGAGCCCAGAGCAAAAAGCTCCGGTGGGTGACGCCCAGCAGTTTTCCTGCTGCCCGTGCGGACAGCTCGCCGCGCTCCCAACGTGCTTTGACTTCGCCGAACCCTTCCGGCAGCACCTTGCGGGGCCTGCCAAATTTCACGCCACGCGCCTTCGCTGCGGCGATCCCTTCCGCCTGCCGCTGGTGAATGAATTCGCGCTCTGTCTGCGCCACATAGGATAGCAGCTGCAGCACGATGTCCGCGATCAGCGTTCCGGTGAGATCCCGGTTCCGCCGTGTGTCAAGCAGAGGCATATCCAGCACGACAATGGCCGCACTCTTCTCCTTGGTGATAATGCGCCATTGCTCCAGGATCTCTTCATAGTTTCTTCCGAGACGGTCGATGCTCTTGATCACAAGTGTGTCGCCGTCTTTCAGTTTGCGCAGCAGCCGCTGGTAGCTGCGGCGGTCAAAATCCTTGCCGGACTGCTTGTCCACAAAAATCGCCCGGTCCGTTAACCCGAATTCCCGCAGGGCGATGAGCTGACGCAGTTCATTCTGCTCCTTGGTAGAAACTCTTGCATAACCGTATTCCATGTGCTGACCTCCCAATTTATCGGTGGATAAATTGTAAGCCAGGTGCCGGCCACATGGGCAATATAGTGCTATATCACTATATTAGCACATATTTTTCAATTAGTGAAGTATCACTAATAACCTTTTCTCAAATAATTTACCATAGTGATAAATCGTCATGGAGGTTTACACTATGGATACTCGGGAAACTGTTGCACTTCGCATCCGCCAACTTTGCGCAGAACGAAAAATTACGCCGAACGGGTTAGCAAATCTATCTGCTGTTCCTCAGGCAACCATCAAGAGTATCCTTAATGATGAAAGCAAAAATCCGGGCGTCGTGACGATTAAGAAGCTTTGTGATGGTCTTGAGATCACCCTCGGTGAGTTCTTCTCCACACCTGAATTCGATATGCTGGAACAGGAAATCAAATGAAGCCTCTTTCTCAGCCTCTACCGCCAGCGCTCCTCCATTTTTCGCGTAGAGTACACGCATAGTGCGTGAACTCTACGCTCTATAAGGGGTATTCTCTCTTTTTCGCGGAAAATCTTTCATCCGCTGCTGCGTTTGACGGTTACACATTGCCGCCGCGCCTTTTCTCATTTGAATGGAGTGCTGCTACATGAAAAATGAATCCCAATACGGCCTGCTGCTATTACAGCGGTATCTGTATGAGCATACGGATGACCAGCATCCGGCCTCTGTGGCGGATATTCTTGCCTTCTGGCAGGAGTATGGCATTCAGGCGGGGCGCAAGAGCGTATATTCCGCTATTGAAGTCTTGCAAAGCAGCGGTATGGACATCGTATGCGTCAAAAGCACCCAGAATCGATATTTCGTGGGGGAGAGGCTGTTTGAACTGCCGGAGCTGAAGCTGCTGGTGGACGCGGTAGAATCCTCCCGCTTTATTACGGCCAAAAAGAGCGAGCGGCTTATTGAAAAGTTGGGTAAGCTCACCAGTGAATCTCATGCCCGCCAGTTGGATCGGCATATTTATATGGACGGCACCGCCAAACCGGAGAATGAGTGCATCTATTACAGCGTGGATGAGATCCATAACGCCATTCAGAAAAAACGGCAGATCACCTTTCAGTATTACGAATACACCCCGCAGAAAGAAAAGATACTCAAGCATAACGGCTACCGCTATCAGTTTAGCCCGTATGCCCTTATCTGGAGTCGAGACTGCTATTATGCCGTAGGCTGGTCGGAAAAGCACGGAAAGATTGCACAATTTCGGGTGGACCGCATGACGGCAGTCGAACCGCTGGAACATACGGCAGTCCAGACACTGGATTTTGATCCGGCGGAGTATGTCCGCAAGGTGTTTGGGATGTACCCGGACAACCTCTGTACCGTAGAGCTGCTGTGCGATAATGAGGTCATGCGCAGCGTGATCGACCGCTTCGGTGAAAGTGTGCAGACGGAAACTGTAGATGAACAGCATTTCCGTGCCACAGTCGAGGTCGCGCCAAGCCCTCCGTTCTTCAGTTGGGTCTTTACCTTTAGCGGTAAGATTCGCATCGTCAGCCCAGCAGCAGTGTTGGAGGAAATGCGGGATATGGCAGCGTGGCTGAAATAATTTCTGGATGGTGTTCCCTGCGGGGAACACCATCTTTTTCACGTCTTGCCAATCGAACGAATGTTTGCTATACTGAGGCTACAGTGTTTCCAGAGAAGAGAACACACGGATAGGAGGTGAATTACTTGGAACAGACATTCGGCAGCTTCGTTCGAGAGAAACGGCAATCTATCGGATTGTCCCTGCGCACACTGGCGGCAAAGCTGGACTTGTCGCCAGTCTATCTGAGCAACATTGAAAACGACCGCAGACCGGCGCCGACGCGCGCATATTTGGAACGGTTGGAGCAGGAACTGCATCTGAGCAAGGTGGAAACCGAGCAGATGCTGGATCTTGCCGCCAAGTCCCAGAATAACCGGGTATCCGCAGACCTGCCGGACTACATCATGGATCGGGAGATCGTCCGGGCCGCGCTCCGCACGGCGAAGGAGGCAGACGCCACAGACCAGGAGTGGCAGGAATTTATCGACCGGATCACCCAGCGCGCAAAGAAATCCAAAGAGGGCGGTGAAATAGACGCATGAAAAAAGCATATTACCGCGAACAGGCGCTGGAGCGGATCGCCCGCGATGTGATCACCGCCTATGACCCCAGACTTTATTACGGTTCCCCCGCAGCCATTCCCATTGAGGACATCATCGAGGAACAGGGGCTGGTGCTGGAGTATCAATATCTGCGGAATAATGGGCGGGTTTTGGGCGAGACCATCTTTGACGACGGTCTCACAGCGATCTATGACCGGGAAAACCACCGCTATGACCTTCTTCCCGTCAAGGGCGGCACCATCCTCATCGACTGCTCTCTCTGCGAAGAGGAAGCATCTACCGGGCGGCTGCGCTTTACCTGCGCCCATGAGCTGGGGCACTGGCTGCTCCACAAGAAACTGTTCAGCGGGACCGGCGAAAACGCGGCGCTCCGTTCCGGCAATGAGAGCGACAGCACATTGGAAGTGCAGGCGAACCTGCTGGGCTCTATCCTTCTGCTGCCGCTGCCGCAGGTCAAGCGCTGTTTCTATCAGCTGCGCTCCGGACGGACGAACCAACAGCTGGTGACGGATATGGCAGGTATCTTTCAGGTATCCAAACAGGCCATGCGCATTCGGTTGGAGAACCATAACCTGCTGTAAAAAATTTTCATGTGCTGTTCTCAAAAAAGAGAACAGAGAAAGCGAGGCGCTATGTCAAAAACCAATTCCCTGCGCTGTCCGCTGTGCGGCAAGGGCCGTATCGCGGATATCCCCAGCGGTGCGGAGCAGTCTCAGTACAGGCTGTTTGCGCTGCACAGAGCGGAACACCCTGACCTGATCGCCAAATGCCCCAAGTGCGGCGAACAGATCGGCATCACGGTGCTGACACCGGATGCTCACCCCCTGATCCACACGCCCATCCCCTTTATGGGATATGTTCAGGCATAAATTAAAAATCCAATTGATATGACTTCGTCAAGCGCACCAGCCACCCATCGTCGAATATGGGAACATTGAGTTAGGAGCCTTACAAGTAGCTTTTCAGCTATGTGTAAGGCTCTTTTTTTGCGCCTTTCTTCGGCTGAAAAGCGGAAAGGCACACAATGCGCAGACGCTGGCAGCCCTATATCGCTAAATATCCGTGACCCAATCTCAGACATTTCAAAAAAATCTGAGATTGGAGTCATGAATCATGAAAAAATGGCAGGAAGAACGCAACTATCGGCGCGTTCGAAGCGAAGGTGGCGAAGTCATCGCCAATATCATCACTGTAGACGGTATGGACGTAGAGGTGCCGGAGGATGTCTACCTCGCCTATGCGCAGGCAGACCGCAGGGAGCGCTACATCATGGAGGAACAGTCCTCCGGAAAACTGCTCTCTCTGGAGCAGATGGAGGAAGATGCGCTTTTGCCGGACTATGTCGGAGCAGAAACGGCCCCCAGCGCCGAAACGGAGGCACTGGAGCGTGAGGATCTTCGGAATCTGGCAGAACAGAAGCAGATCCTTTTGCTGGCGCTGCTGTCACTAAAGGATACCGACCGGGAACTCATCAACGCCCTGTTCTTCGACGGCGCGTCTACACGGGAATACGCCCAAAGAATGGGCGTCAGCCAGCGGGCGGTCATCAAGCGGAGAGACCGCATCCTGCGGGATCTCAAAAAGTTTTTTGAAAATTCCTCGAAATAAGGGTATTCACCGAACGCAATTTTCGGGAGGACAGTGAGGGGCTCCGAATCGCCCCTCGCTGTTCCTTGAAAATTGCATACCAGCAATACGGATAACCACCCGGACAGAAGAGCGATCCGCGCAGTGTGCGCCACGACCCGCGGGAAGCCTTGCAGCTTCCCGCGGCGAGCGATTTTACCTGTGCAGGGGCGGCGTTGGCAGCGCCGCCCGCAGAGACGCTGTCCGGGCAGATAATGAGACACAATGCACTGGCCAACATGAAGAGGCTGGGCTGCTCCGGGATTGAAAGCAGTAGAGATCCCGGAAATACGCCCGTGAAGGTCTTGCCGGACCTTGTCCGTATTGTTCCCTTTTCCCACCGGGGCGCGCGCTGCAAATACGGTGGAAACGAAAACAAAGCATGACAGGAAAAGAGGTAATTATCGGATGAATACCAACGATAACAGGCTGAAAGCCCATAAACTGATCGACCATATTTTTCAGGACCTTCTTCCCGCCCACGGTATGGCACAGCGCCCGGAGCAGATCCAATTGAGCCACCGGATGCTGGACGCCATGCAGGACGGGAGGATCGCCCTGTGCGATGCCGGGACGGGCATCGGCAAGACCTACGCCTATCTGGCGGCTGCCACGGCAGCGTCTGCTTTCCCGACAGGGCAGATCGCCCGCCCCATCATCATTTCCACCTCCAGTATCGCGCTGCAAAACGCGGTGCTGACGGAGTATCTGCCGCTGCTGTCCTGCGTCCTAATGGCGGACGGGATTCTTACCAAGCCACTGAAAGCGGTCATCCGCAAAGGCAAAAGCCATTATGTCTGCGACGAGCGGCTGGACAGGCGGCTGCGTCAGGTATATCCTGCAAAGAAAAATCCGGAAGCGCTGACGGCGCTCCGGACTCTTAGGGAAACGCTGGACATGGACAGAGTTTCTCATCTCAGCGGCTATGACCGGGAGCGTGTCTGCGTACCGCAGGTCTGCGACTGCAAGCAGAGGGACTGCCGATATCAGCGGTTCCTCAAGACCTGCGACAAAGATCAATTTTTGTTTCAAATCTGCAATCATAATTTGCTGGTGGCAGACGCCATCCACCGCAGCGAGGGAAAACGCCCTATCTTCCCGGAGCACAGCATCATCATCGTGGATGAAGCCCATAAGCTCCCGGAAACCGCACAGCAGATGCTGGGTGTGACGTTGGCGGCCGAAGAGATACGAAACCTTATCCTTCAGCTAAAAGAGGAACGGTACTTACTGGCGGCAGAAATGCTGGAGGACAGCACAGGTCCTTTGCAACGCAAGCTTGCACAGCCCAGAGAGGAAGCGGAGCCGGTGGAAGCCTGTTTGCGATTGCTGACCGCGCCATCCCGCACACTGCCCATCATCCAGCGGCAGATCGGCAGCCTGCTCTCCCCGCTGGGAAGCCGCCAGCTGAATACGGTGCTGGACGCGGTCAAGCTGTTCACCAGTTCACAGACAGATATGATTTTTTACACTGCCGAAGATGTCAGCACAGGCGGCGCCATGCTGTGCGCCGCAGCCGGCGATATCACGCAGCGAATAAAAAAGATCCTGTGGCAGCCGGATCAGGCGTTTGTTCTGACCTCCGGCACCATGGCGGTGGGCAGCGATTTCCGCCGTTTCAAAACGCAGGCAGGATTAGAGAAGGGACACCGCGTTATGGAATCCGTTTCTCCATCCCCCTTTGACTACCGGAACAACTGCCTGCTCTACCTTCCGCAAATCCCACCCCGCCAGAGAGTGGAGGATACGGATGTGTACTTTAATGAGCTGACTGTCGAGCTCGTCGGACTCATCAAAGCAGCTTCCGGTCACGCGCTGGTGCTCTTTACCTCCTACGCAGCCATGTCGGCTGTGAAGGAGCGGCTGCGGGAGGCATCCCTTCCATTCCCACTGCTGACGCTGGGCCGTAACGCACCCCACATCATCGAACAGTTCCGGCACACGCCGGGAGCGGTGCTGCTGGCCACCGGCGCGGCATGGGAGGGCTTTGATTTCCCCGGTGACTGCGTGTCGCTGCTGATCATCCCACGCCTGCCTTTCGCCTACCCAGACGCACGAAAGGAACGGGAATTGGAGAAGTATTCTTCCCTTCACGCATTCATCCGTGAGGTAGCTGTACCGGAGATGCAGATCAAGCTGCGTCAGGGCTTTGGACGGGCCATCCGCACGGAGAGCGATACCTGCGTCATCGCCATTCTGGATGAACGGGCCTGCCGTGGGCGCAGATACGCCCAGGCTGTGAGTGAGGCATTGCCGGAAATGCGGAGAACCGGCAGCCTGCGGGAAGTGAACAGATTCTTGCGGGAGAAAAAGCCGGAGAGCTATTTTGAGGTGGGAAGATGATCGACGCAAAGAAAGAATTGCAGTATCGGCTGGCAGTCAGGATGCTGGAGCATCTGGCGGAAATCGGCCTGCTGAGCGCGGAAGAACTGTCTTACGCCAAGAGACTGGCCAGAGAGAAATATTCCCCGCAGACTGTTTGGGAATAGTGCTGGATATTCTGCGGATCGTGTGGTAGCTTGTGTGTTGACAAAAAAGATACAGGGAAGTGAAAAACATGGCACAGGTAAAAATCATCGCGCCGCAGACGCGGGAAGCGGAACATCTGCGGGTGGCAGCCTACTGCCGGGTCAGTTCGGACTCCAAGGATCAGCTGCATTCCTACGCCGCCCAGATCCGCAATTATACGGAAGAGATCGCCCAGCATGACGGCTGGGAGCTGGTGGATGTGTATGCCGACGAAGGGCTGACCGGCACCCGGATGGATCAGCGGGATGACTTCAACCGCATGATGCGGGACTGCCGGAAGGGTAAGATCAATCGAATTCTGGTGAAGTCCGTATCCCGCTTCGCCCGGAATACCAGAGACTGCCTGTCCGCCCTACGGGAGTTATCCGCCATGGGCGTCAGCGTCCGGTTTGAAAAAGAAAATATCGACACGAAAACGCTCACCACCGAACTGATGGTGAGCGTTTCCGGTTCTCTTGCCCAGCAAGAATCCATCTCCATCTCCGCCAATCAGAAGATGAGCTATCAGCGGCGGATGGAGCGTGGGGAATTTATCACCTGCACCGCCCCTTACGGATACCGAATCGTAAATAAGAAAGACCTTGAGATCGTCCCGGAGGAAGTCGCCACGGTGCGCTGGATCTTCGACGCATACCTCAAGGGACGCAGCTCCGGATGGATCGCGGAGCAGCTGACGGCGAAAGGCATCCCTTCCCAGTCCGGCGCGGAATGCTGGAGAGAAACGGGGATTCGATACCTGCTGACCAATGAAAAGTACATTGGAGACGCTCTGAGCCAGAAATCCTACAGCTGCGGCTTCCCCTTCGTGCAGAAACGAAATCACGGGGAACGCCTGCAATACTACACGGAGAACTCCCATCCAGCTATCATCGACCGAGACACCTTTGAGCGGGTGCAGGTACTGCTGCAAAAGAAAGCGCAGAAAGAGAAAAAGCGCAGAGAAAAAAGCCCCCTTGCCTTAAAAATCGTTTGCGGGAACTGCGGGACGGTGTTTCAGCGCCGAAGCAGCCAGAGCGGATATGTGACCTGGGTCTGCCGAACCCACGACCGCCACGCCGCGGACTGCCCTGTAGGACGCATCCCGGAAGCGGAGATCCATGCCGCCTTCCTGCGGATGTACCACAGGCTCAAAAGCAACGCGGACATCATTCTGGCCCCGGCCCTCCGGCAGCTGAACACGCTGGACACGATCCTGCGGCAGAATCATCCGCAGGTGCTGGCCATCAACCGGGCCATCGCGGAAGCAACAGAAGAAAGCCATAAGATCAGCACTCTGCGGGCCAATGGCCTGCTGGACGCGGATATCTGCGCCGCCCGCATGAATGCCATCAGCGCCAGACTGGCGCAGCTTCGCGGAGAACGGCGCAGGCTGACAGAGAACGAAGCGATAGACGAAACGATGGACGCGCTCCGCAAGGTGGAGCAGACGCTTCTCAACGGACCGGAACGGCTGGACGGCTTCGATGAAGAGCTGTTCGAACGTCTGGTGGAGAAGATCATTGCAGAGTCTCAAAACCGTATCCGTTTCCGGCTTTACGGAGGCTTGGAACTGACAGAACAATGGGAGGTGGCGGCAAGATGATCAACCGCAAGGTGTTATACGGGTATCAGATCCAAAACGGCGCGTTGGAGATCGTGCCGGAGGAGCAGCGGACCGTCAGTATGGTCTTTACGCTCTACAACGCCGGGGCTTCCTATCAGGCCATCTCGGACGCCTTGAACCGGCAGAGTATTCCGTATTACTGGGAAGTGCCGCTCTGGAACAAGCATAAGGTAAAGCGCCTTTTGGAAAATCCCCGTTACACAGGTAAGGAGGGATACCCCATACTGGTGGAAGCGGATATTTTCCAAGCGGCGCAGGAAAAGACGGCGGAAAAGAATGCCAGGAAGCAGTCCCACGGAGAGAAGCCTGCCATTGCGCGGTTGACTCCATACTTCCGCTGCACCTGCGGCGGGAAGATGACCCGGCTGGGCGGCGGCTGGCAGAACAGCGGCAAGCTGTATCTGAGATGCGAAGGCTGCGGGAATACCGCGGTCATGGACATGGATGCGACGGTAAACGGGATCGTCCGTCAGTTCCGGAACCATGAACAGCCCAGCTGCACCGCCTACACGCCCTCTGCGGAGGTCATGCGGCTGGACAATGCCATCAACCGGGGGCTGGAGCAGCCAGACTCGCCGGAAGCGGTGATGGCGCTGATCCTGCAGGGCGCGGCAGCGCGGTATGCCTGCTGTCCAGAGCCGTCTGCCGAATCTGAGCCGTCAGATGGTCTGACAGAGGCGGATTGGAGACGCTTCCAACGAGCGGTTTCCCATATCACCATCTCACAGGATACCGAAGTAACTCTTATATTTACGGATAAAAAAGCGACAGGAAAGGACGAATGATCCATGGAAGCGACAGCAGCCACCTTAGAGCGGCGGGTGCGGGTGATCCCCGCAACCAGAAAACCGGAAGAACTGCACAGAGACCATGACGGAAAAATGCGCGTAGCGGCCTACTGCCGCGTCTCGACGGACAGCGAAGAGCAGCTCAACAGCTATGAGGCGCAAAAGACCTACTACAACCAGAAGATTCAGGACAGCCCGGACTGGGAGATGGCAGGGATCTATGCCGATGAGGGCATCTCCGGCACCAGCCTGAAAAAACGGACGCAGTTCAACAAGATGATCACCGCCTGCAAGCGGGGACACATCGACCTCATCATCACCAAGTCCCTCTCCCGCTTTGCCAGAAACACGGTGGATTGTCTGGATACGGTGCGGCTCCTGAAAGCAAACGGCATTGGGGTGTACTTCGAGAAGGAAAACATCAACACCCTCACGGAATCCAGCGAATTTCTCATCACCCTGTTCAGCGGCTTCGCCCAGGCGGAATCCGAGTCTCTCAGCAAGAATGTCGCATGGGGAAAGCAGAAGAGCGCGGAGGCGGGAAAGGTCACCTTCCAGTACAAAAAGATGCTGGGATACCGGAAGGGGGCGGACGGACAGCCGGAGATCGTACCGGAGGAAGCGGAGATCATCCGCCGCATTTACCATAGGTATCTGGACGGCTGCACCCTGGGACAGATCAAGCGGGAGCTGGACGAGGACGGTGTTCCCACCGCACAGGGTGTAGAGCGCTGGTCTCCCTCCATCATCCACAATATCCTGACCAATGAAAAGTACATCGGGGACGCCCTGCTGCAGAAAACCTATGTGACGGACTGCATCAACAAAAAGGTCAAAAAGAACCGTGGTGAACGCACGATGTACTATGTGGAGAACAGCCATCCGGCCATTGTCTCAAGGGACCTGTTCAATCAGGTGCAGCAGGAGATGACGCGCCGGTCCAGCAAGCGGAAGGTGCTGCAAAAGAGCGGAAAAACGGAACTTGGAAAATACTCCGGTAAATACGCGCTGACAGAACTGTTGGTGTGCGGCGAGTGCGGCTCCCCCTACAAGCGGGTAACGTGGGCCAGAAACGGGAAAAAGCGCATCGTGTGGCGCTGCGTCTCCCGGCTGGAGTTCGGTACAAAATACTGCCAGCACTCTCCGACACTGGATGAAGGCAAGCTGCACAGCGCCATCCTCGCGGCCATGAACGAGTACGCCGCCATCCGGCAGGAGGTCTGCCCCGATGTGCTGGCCATGGCGGAGGAAGCCAGGCAGGCGTTATCTCAGGCCGGTGCACGGCTGCTGCAGCTGAAGAAGCGTATGGATGCGGTGAGCCGGGAGCAAAGCGATGTGCTGGATCGGCTGCTCGTCAACATGGCCGATACCGAGCTGAATGCCAGAATGAAAGCTCTGACGGATGAGAAGGAATCCCTTAAGGCGCAGATCGCAGACGCGCAGCAGGCAGAGGTCGATCTGGAGGAACAGGCTGCCAGACGCCGGCAGATGTGGGACAGCATCATGGAATGCGCCGCGGGCTACACGGAATTTGACAATGAGCTCGTCCGGCAGGTCATCCAAAAAATCACGGTGGAGGATGCGGAAACCATCCGCATCCACTTCAGAGACTCGGACGAAGTGCTGGAACAGGAATTATAAAAAGAAATGGGGATGAAACCAATGGCAATTTTTCTAACAGGCGATACGCACGGCGACTTCAGCCGCTTCCGCCCGGAGGTCTTCTGGGAACAGGAACGCTTGGCCAAAGAGGATTATGTGATCATCTGCGGGGACTTTGGCGGTGTCTGGGATGGCGGCGATGCGGAGCAGCAGTGGCTGGACTGGCTGGAGACCAGGTCCTTTACCACGCTGTTCGTCAGCGGAAACCATGAAAACTATGATCTGCTCCGCAACTATCCAATCAGCCAATGGCACGGCGGCTTGGTACAGGCCATACGCCCCAGCGTCCTGCATCTGATGCGGGGCCAGCTTTATAACATCTGCGGAAAGCGGATATTTACCATGGGCGGCGCCAGCAGCCACGATATCCGGGACGGCATTCTGGAACCGGATAATCCGGACTATGAGCGAAAGCTGCGGCAGCTCAACGCCGCAGGCGCTCTCTACCGAGTCAATCACCGCTCCTGGTGGAAAGAGGAACTGCCCGGCGAGGACGAATACCGGACCGCAAGAGAAGCACTGGACAAAACGGGTTGGGACGTGGACTACATCATCACCCACTGCTGCCCCAGCAGTGTCCAGGACACCTTCAGTAGAGGATTGTACCAGCGAGATGCGCTGACAGACTTTCTCGATGAGGTTCGAGAGCGATGCCGATTCCAATACTGGTTTTTCGGACACTACCACGAAAACATGGTGGTAGAGAAAGAGTTCGTAATGCTCTATAATCAGATTATCCGACTGAAATGATGAGTGGAGGCGCACTGGCGATTGGCTAATGTGTCTCCACTTTCTATTTAAGTAAGTTTTTCACAAGCTCAGGCATAAATCTTTGTCCGGGTTCACGAATAGCTTTCCCGACTACGTTATGCCATTGTGTTGACGCAGGCTACGCCCAAGACAAAAAACAGGAGGAAACAAACATGACGATTGATAGCGCAAAGGATCTTCAAATGAAAGGCTCGTAAAATTGGTCTATTGGAATTGACGTTTTATGTATTTTCACGTATACTTAATTTACAGATTCACGCGCACATTTACAGATCATTCATCCGTCGTCACAAGATGCTGGGGGTTCGAATTGCAAAACGGAAAATCGAGCCTCAAAAGCCCGCAAACCCTTGCGACACAAGACTTTGCTCCTGCATCTTTTCTGTCAACACCCGACACTTGAAAAGACTGGGATTTTCCATATAGGAAAAGCTCAGTCTTTTTCATTTTTAGCCGCGTTCAACCGCGCTTCTCACGCTTGCACAGCTTCTCTTGCTGCAAGGTTTGCACTGATGGTAAAATTGTCCTGCATCGCATTGCCTGTGATCTCCTTTGAGCTTGACTCCAGATGGGCGTAGATATTTGCAGTTGTATTGTAATTGCTATGCCCCAACCACGCCTGAATATCTTTCATTGAAATTCCACTCTTGAGAAGGAGGCTCGCGCAGGTATGTCTCAATTCATGGAAAGTGATCTCCCGCAGGTTGTTATTCTTCAAGACTATCTTAAAATGCTGCGACACATAATTAGGCCTGATTGGCTCCCCGAGATCATTCACATAGATATAATCACTTTCATGATAGCAGTTGCCACAGAGTTCGCGGTATTCCTCCTGATGTTTTTTCATTTGAAGCAGCAACCTCCGGTATTCCGGAACTAGCGGCAAGGTACGATAGCTCTTTTTGTTCTTCGGTCGATCCTTTGCAACAATGGTGTCTTTTCCATCAATACTAACCTCAACAACTACATGCGCAATCGTGATCGTATTGGCGTCAAAGTCAATAGAATCCCATTTCAGGCCCATGATCTCAGAACGGCGTAGCCCGTAAAATGCTGCCATCAGCACGGGAAACTCGGCCCCATCACCCTTTACGCAACTAAGCAGATGCTCTACCTCTGACAAGGTATAGAATTTTCCAATGTGCTCGACCTGCTTAGGGCGCATTCCACGTTTTAGGGGAGTCATTGGAATCTTCTCCAGCCGAACGGCATCGTTGAGGGCTTTGCTGATGTTTGCGTGGTACTTGATGATTGTGTTATTGCTGATCTCCAGTTCCGTTGCACAGTAGGTATAGAAGTCTTGAATGTCACAGGCACGCAGACCGCCCAGCGTGACCTTACGCCCACGAAAAAACGGGACGATACGCTTTTCAACATTCGTTTTGTATCCAGCGTAAGTCGTTATATCCACGGATGATTTGATTTGCCTGAGCCAGTAGAGCATATAGTCGGCAAAAAGCATATTAGCATCGGCTGTACGCTGATACTCAGCAGGCTGATATTTTTGTCGTTCTGCTACCAGCATTGCCTCCGCCTTTCGTTTGTTGCCCTTCACTGGCAGTCCTGTTGCTATCCACTTACGTTTTCGCTTTCCATCCGAGTCCACAAAGTTTAATACAATATAAAAAAATCCTTTTTTCTCTTGCAGATGGCCCGCTACCATTCTGTTAACCTCCTTACTTAACAGTAGCGTCTTTCAACAAACGACAACATCATTGTAGCATGCTGAGTCCGCCGGAACAATGGTGCGCAAGACTTTATTTTCACGGACAAAAGTATTTAGATTTCAGAGTTCCTTTGCAGATATTCGATGATGTTGATTTTGGGAATACGAAACGCTTTCCCTATCTTGAAAAAGCGAATGCTGCCATCGTGTAGCAGACCATATGCCGCCTTGTAGCCTATGCCACCTAACATCTCTCTAAGTTGATCAACATTTACTACATCCGGATATGCGGCAAACATTTTCTCTTTCATACGTTCATGTCACCTCATCTACATATTTGCTGTGGAGGGCTAAAATAGCAAAAAGAAGTTCTCTCCGGTTTACACGAAGAGCACTTCTTCTTTTTCAACATAATAATAGCACAGAATCTGCGGAATGCACAATCCTACCGCATCAGCAAAATTACGGAAAGTATTCCAGCAATTGCACAGCAACCCATCAGTATTAGTAGTATTGACTTTTGAGGGCAAAGCAATTATCATTACATTACAGTAAAATAGGATTGTTATATGCAAAAACAGGAAGAGAGATATTCACATGGAAAATTACTCTCCGCTGAGGTATCCGGGTGGAAAGTCCGCATTATATCCCGCTATTGCCAACATTATAGAATCAAACAATATGAAGCACTGTATATATATCGAGCCTTTTGCCGGTGGCGCAAATATTGCTTGGAGCCTACTCATCAATGGTATAGTAGATTATATTATCATCAACGATGCAGATAAGTCTGTATATTCATTTTGGCGGGCTATCACAGAATCTACGCATTGGTTTATCGAAAAAATCGAAAGTGTCTCTGTAACTGTCGATGAATGGCGCAAGCAAAGAGCCATTCTCCAAGAATCGTCAAGATACAGTAAAGAACTCGGTTTTGCTATGTTTTTTTTGAATCGGACCAATCGTTCGGGAATTTTGGACGCTGGACCTATCGGTGGCTATGATCAGTCTGGAACATATAAAATTGATTGTCGTTTTAATAAGGCATCGTTAATTAAGAAAATTTCCAAAATTGCTGAATATAAAAAGAATGTGAAGATATATAATCAAGATATTTCCATTTTTTTGTTACATTACCTTCCACGTTGGATCGACAAAGGAGAAATCTTTATATATTTTGATCCTCCTTATTATGAAAAAGGCCAGCGCTTATATATGAATTATTTCTCAGGCGAAGATCACGAAAGGTTGCGAGACGCGGTTTCATCACTTGATTGCAAGTGGGTTATGACCTACGATGACAATATAGAAATCGATAAGTTATATGAGCACTACCAACGATTTCATTTTTCAGTCAACTATAGTCTGGCTAACAAAAAAAAAGGCGGAGAGTTAATGATTTTTAAAGATTCGTCTTGTATTCCGTCTGCTAAAATCATCAAGAATCTGCCCAAGACTATTTCTTTTGACAGTGATAGCATAAGTTTGGAGGAAAATAAAATGAGCGTCTGTAGATTTTGTAGCATAGCCAATAAGGGAGATTTTTTACAAAAACCAGAAAATAAAATAATTGCTGAGACTAACGATTACTTTGCAATTTCATCTGTTGGTGCTTTAGTTGAAGGATGGACTCTTATTGTGCCTAAAAAGCATTGTTGCTCAATGAAGGCCTTATATTCTGAAAAGCAGTTTGCCGAGTTTACCAGCAATGTTATTGAAGCACTTGAAAAATGCTATGGTCCTGTCATTGCTTTTGAACATGGCCCAAATCGAGAAGGCTCCGCAACATCTTGCGGAACAAATCACGCACATATTCACTTGGTACCATACCATTCGTTAATACAAAAACTTGATACTATAGAATTCGATTGGCAGATTTGCACTGCTTCTCAGGTTGATGCTCTTGTTGGAAATAACGAATATTTATTTTATTGTGAACCTATCCGCAAGTGGGATAATCCTAACGGAAGAGTACATATTTTAAAAGAACCAATTTCTCAATTTTTTAGGAAGGTTATTGCAGAGGACCAGGGGAACATTGAAAAGTACAATTACAAAACAAATCCAGATACTACCCTTACATTAAAAACAATTAAAAATCTACAAACATTTTTCTAAACGATGCGAGGGATATAAATGGCCAAAGAATATACTGTTAGTGATTCTAAAACTGGAAAGCCTGAGCATTATCAGGACCAAGATGTAATTGAAACAAGCGTTAATACGGATGGCAGGAACCAGTACGATTGGGAGTCAAGGTATCCTGAGAATGCACGTAAGGAAATGAAAAGCGAAGCCATCTACATTGGCATAATCCTGTTTGTATCTTTCGTCCTCTTGATTTGTATTTGGTGCGGATTAATTGGCAGGATAGGTGGCCATATAGGGCTTGAATCAAAGATAGTTACTTCGTTGGAAGGAATTGTCCTTTATTTCTTTTCAGGTCTAATGGGCGGAACAATTTTTGGGCTAAAATATTTTTATAGAGTTGTGGCTCGAGGTTATTGGTCTCAGGACAGAAAATATTGGAGAATTTTCTCGCCATGGATTTCCGCTTGTATTGCTTTTGTTGTAGGATGCATGGTCCTTTCCGGTTATATTAATGCAGCGCAGTCTCCATCATTCGCAACAGAAATTTGTGTTGGATTTATTACTGGTTACTTTGCAGATGATGCCGTAGGGAAAATGTCTGAAGTTGCAACGGCTCTATTTGGATCCGGTAGCAAAACCGTCTCTAGTAGCAAAGCTGATGCTAGTAGCGGTGAAAAGTGAGGTACTCTGAATGGTGCATTCTCAATGTTTAAAGCCGATAAATAAGATCCTTTGGGTTGTGAAATCGGGTGTCGAAACCATTGATGCCGAGCAGATTTGTATAGAACGTGTAGGTGAAAAGGCATTTGGATTAGCATCATTGCCTGCAAAGTGGACATTGCCGTTTTTTGTTATTTCAGATGAGCTCTTTGACGACTACACAAAAGCTGGGACTGCGAACGATCTCATGACAGCATGGGGGTATGCGATAAGTTTGGCAGCAGCGCAATGCAAAATTGAACTTGATGATCAAATTATTGTACGTTCAAATGCACATTCCGAGGGATTAGAGGATCGCGGAAAATTTATCTCTGTAGAGGGCTCTCTTTGCGAGTGGCCACAACTCGTTAAGCGCTGTTTTGATGACTTTATTGCACAAGAAGGTTCATCAAATGTTCGTATGCCCGTAATTATTCAAAAACGTGTAATAACATTATTTTGTGGACATATTTCAAATGAACGCCGTGTTGCGAAAGATCTTCGTGACTGGAGAGGCGAGTTTGATGTGGTTGCTCCCCCTCGTACTTTCTCTATTTCTTTACGCAACTGGAGGAAAAAGGTCAATACGACAGATCAGTTTGACTCCAAGTTGATGTGTCCTTCCGATCGTAGCATCAAAACGGCATTAACTATTCCGTGCACATGGGTTACGAGTCAGAAAATTCGTGTACATTTCGAATGGGTATATGATGGAGATTATTTGTATTTAGTTCAAGCTGACGAAGAAAAGTCCTCAAGCGGTATCGATCCCACAAAACTCTCTTGTAAGCCAGAAGAAGGCAATAAGAGCACAGATAGGAATTTTCCACACTGCCTTCGAATGTTAAGAGCCGAAGATACAGAGCGGTACAAGCCGTATGCTAAAATTCAAAATCCTCTTTTGTATCGACGATTAGAATTGAGTACCGCACCGTTGTATATTTTGGATGACAAGAATACACTTAAATCGTTAGCTGAAGGGGTTGTCCCTCCTGATTTGGAGCTTGATTTGCAAGTTCTCACATCTCGATTTCTAATTATCCGAACAGATATCGCAACTAATAGAAAAGAAGATCGTCAACTTCTCCCGCGGACAGATGGTATAAGTACCGTTGAAGGCGCCAAGAAATGGCTTTGTGATAGTTATGCCCGACTTTCAAAAGAATTTCGCAAAAGTGCCATTTTTATATTCCACAACTATATACCAGCTATTTCATCAGCATTCGCCTATGCTAGCCCAGGCGATAAATTGGTCCGAATAGAAGCTCTATGGGGGTTACCCGAGGGATTATATTATTATAGCCATGACAAATATCTGGTTGATACTAGAGTATCAGATATTAAAAAAGGAGCTTGCGAAGACTTCAGTGTGCAAAAATTTACAAATTATAAGAAATACTTTGTTTTTCCAATGGATGACGGCAAATGGGAAGTGCAATGTCTGAAACCTCCGTACGACTGGTATGAGGCTATTTCTGATGAGAAATGGGTAAAACAAATCGCCTACGTTACGAGGTTGATTTCTGAAGAAGAGCAGAATAGCGTTAGCGTAATGTGGTTCGTAGGTGTTGATAAGTCTCAATACAACTGTGATGTCTTTCCGTGGTATCATGAGCATTATGAATATAATGACAATCTGAGTATGCCACGAAACAAGTTATCATTTGAAGATGCAGTTGCCATTCACACACTACAAGATCTCAAAAACCTGGAAGCCTTAAACCAAACCTCCGCTTCAAATATTAGGAATATTCAGATACAGCCTACAAACGCAAATTTTTTGCGCGACAGAGATGTTATTGGTAGAATAGGCACTGTTGCTAAAGGCCTCGGGGCAAGTATTTTGCTTGAGGGTGGAATCCTCTCTCATGCATACTATCAACTTATTCGGACCGGAGCCAAGGTCCAAGTCCGGTATTCTTTTGAAAAGAGGCAGCAATTAGAATTCAACAAACTGGTACGTGATAAAATTCCAGAAATAATTGAAGCAGACGGTAAGGTGTGTAGGACACATATTTTATCAAATGAGGAATATATAGTTGCGCTTGAGGCTAAGTTGAATGAGGAAGTGGCTGAGTATCAGGCTGA
>ONZY01000370.1_pt1 | contig 42459 bp, 42 predicted proteins | sample 1671451 | NCBI WGS metagenome assembly ONZY01 (sample SAMN06348158, study PRJEB24527) | human gut metagenome | biome: human gut; feature: ankylosing spondylitis patient; material: feces | host: Homo sapiens | place: China | collected 2015-10 | reverse complement strand
CATACGAGATTCAAGTGTGACTGGAGTTCAGACGTGTGCTCTTCCGATCTATAATCTTTGGTCAAAGATTTTTAATCGCTTTTCTAAAGTTGATTCTAGTATGGTTCGAATTTTACCTAATGATCCTGAGAAATTGGTTTGGTTCTTAGAATTATCGATTACAGATAACAGAGACCAAATTATATCAGAGAATTATGATAAGGCATTATCCTTCTATAAGGAAACATTAAATGAAATCCAGGATTACCTTGACCTATCTAATGCCTTTCAATATATAGGATTGGGTAATACGAAATTATATATCACATTCATAGCTGAAATTTAATGCTAGCCTGTTCGATACATCGAATACTAATTATCTTATGAAAATAAATCTTAATCATACTCAATAGGAATATTACTCTAATCAAATCTGTATAAGGTAGCTCGCTTGGGATAAGTAGGCTACCTTTTTTATTTGTGTTCTTTTATCTTTACTTTGTAAAACCTGCTAGCTAAGGCCCTAATTCTTTGAGCCCATCCCACTTTCAGGATATCCTTATACGATATATTATATAAAACCGGCTAACCAAGCGTAAGGCCCTGTAAGCCCAAAAGGCCTTAATAATCTCCATTGATGGCCCTGAGTCTAAAGATGGCCCTAAATAAAGGCCTTCAAAAACCAGCCAACTAAGGCCTTGATGATTTAAGCGGGTAGGTAGGTAATGATGAAGGCATGGTGATGGTGAGCAATGATATTTTAATAAATAAAATCTATTTGTTTAATAGAAAAATTCAATAAAAATTTTTCTCAAAATATTTTTGTATTTAAAAAATTCATTGTATATTTGCAATACAGAAAAACAAATAAAACGTATCACTTTAAAAATTAAAAGTCATGAATGCAAATGTAAATGAAAATGTGTTAGTAAATGAAGTAAACAACAATGTAGAAAATACTGCAAAAGTTGAAAAAAAGAAAGCACAAAAAACAACTGCAAAAAAGAGCACAAAAAAAGAAAGTGCAAAAGTAGAAAAAAAAGAAATAGAAAAACTTTCTTTTTCTAAATTACTCGAAACTTTAGATACAACGGGATTGCATACCAATTCAGGTCTAAAGAAAGAAAATTTATATAACTCTTCTATTTATGCGGATTGCTTAACTGATAAAGATAAAAAGTCTGTTAGACGCAAAATTCGTAATCTTTTGGACAATTTTATAGGGAGCATTATTCGTTCAGAAAAGAATAAAACAATTTGCGAAAACCACTGCAAACAATTCAAATTATTCTATGAACAAGTTTATAGAATAAATGATTTCTCCGTAGAAAGTTTAGTTTCTAATAATACGGATGAATTAAAAAAAGAGAATTTAAAGAAAATGCTTGAAATTGTGAAAAAGAATTTGAAATGAAAAAACAAAAAATAAAAGAGTGTATAATATTTGCATTCTTATTCCTAATCTATATTTGGCTTTGCTGTAATTCATAAATAATAATAAAGAGAGTATATTTTGTCCCCTATAAAATATACTCTTTTTTTGCTTTAATGGGCAACCCTGTCCGTTTCGGATTGCCACAACTTTTTTCTGAAAACCCAATAAGAGAAATCCTAACTGATCCCTTACAGAAATGTAATCCCTATCCCTCTTTCATTCATATAACTTTTTTCTGAAAAGCTAATAAGAGAAATCCCAGAATCCCTGTTCCTCTGAAATTTACATATGATTTTTTCGATAAGTTAATAAGGGATATCCTTGAGAATCTTCGAATAATCTTCATATAACTTTTTTCTGAAAGGCTTATAATGGATTTTTATTATCTCTACTTTTTCATAATGGGATTCCTTTTTTATCCTTTTCATAAGATAAGGGCTTTTATTATTACTCTAATGTTATATTTTTCATTGATTATCCTTTATTGGTATTCAAGATTTTTTTTATCCCTTATGCTTTATCACATTGGGATTATCTTTTTTTATTTTATGTTTGTTGTTTTGGGGGACTCTTACAATAAAGGCCCAAGATATTTTTTATCCCAGGCCTTTATTATAGGATTTTTTAATCTACTGGGCTCTTTCCAACTTTTAATAGGTACCCAGTAAATGAAAAATTATATCTACCAGTATTAACTGCAGTGATATTTACACTTTCAAGAAATAATGTGTTTTCTATCCATGGGTATCCATCACTAATAGCCGTTGAAATATCACTGTATCCAAAAAAGTATGAAAATGTATCTTCTGATAAATTATAAATGCATAATCCATAATTGCCCTTAGTAGGCACACTATATGTTACGATTACTACCAGATCGCCTTTATAGAAGCTTCCATTGATTTCATCCAATGCTGATTGGATACTATCCAAAGTGCAATTGACTTTTATGGAGAATGTGTATTTATCTGGAGCCATAACCATCTTTCTAGAGGTTTTATTAGTATCCAAGTTGGTACTAAAGATAGAACCTTTTCCTATTAATTCTTTGTATTTATCTCCAGATGAGATTCTTTCGATTCCCAATCTTATGGCTTCAAAGGATGGCTGAGATCCTGGGTCTACCCCTTTATTTTTCAGAGCATCCCTTAAACTTGTTTTTGCTTCGTTGATATGAGAAGTTAATAATTGGATTCTTTCTTTCAATGTAGGCATGATGTGTAGTGATTAAAATATTAATGATGAATATTAGAGTAATAATGTGTTTATACTATAAACACATTCGATTACATCTCAGAGAGGATAAAGAAGTTTTTTTTGAATTTTTTATGATTCCCTTTGTTAATCTTTAATTGTTATAGGATATAAGTACATGGTTGCCTTGGAAGGTTAATTTAGTTCCTCCAGATGCTGCTGTGGCTTTAGTTAAACGCATTATCCCTCCTCTCCATTCAACATTGTTAGCTGCTTTGATTAGTTGAGACCAATTTGTTCCTTGATTTAATTCTGAGATAGCCAGGAAGGATTTAGGAGATCCAGCACTAACCTGACTTGATACTACACACCAAACGATGACTTTGTTTACTAAATCCCCATTCATCCAATTTACAATGGATTGAATTGTACCTGGATTGAATTTTATCCGACCATTATAATAAACAGTGTACTCAACAGTATTAAAATTCCCTCCCTCCAAGTAAGCTGAGTAAATCCCAGAGGAGAATGATAATGATACTTTTGGCATTATTGGGATTTCGATATCATTAATCCCTTGAGTAATTTCATCCCAGGTTGGGCTTATTGGTACACTTACACCTTTATTGGATAATGCAGATCTCAGTGATGTTTTTGCATTACTAATTTGTAAAATCAGGGCTTCAATTCTTGATTTAAGTGACATATCTGTGATGTATTAAAGTTAATATAGATAAGATAGTATCTTATAATATTAATCACTAAGGCAAATAATACAATGAGTTTGATTACAGGAATTCATGATCAAAAAGATCACATTACACAAGTAAAAAAAGATGATAAAGTATTCCCAAAAGAGAAATACGCTGAATAGGCACAATAAAAAATCCCTATCTACTTTCTCAAGCAAATAGGGATAAAAACCTGACCCATAAATAAGAGTCCGCGATTACGTTTTTTTGATTACGCTGAAAAAATCAATTCTCAATTTTAAAAACATTTACCAAAACCTATTCGTTTATAGTTTCCTTCTGTAGACTTTCCAATAACTCATTCAATTTCATAGAGTAGCCATCTAATTCTTCTGTAGAATATGAATTATTAGGAATTCCCTTTTTAAAGTTTTCTAGTGCACCCTGCAATTTAGAAGCAGTATTTCCTAAGCAATATTCTTTCCAAATTCTTTTAGATTCACTTCCATGAACCAATATTGTGAACTGGGTTCCTTTTAAATTTAAAGGAGTCAAGGATTTGATCTTTCGATCATATTTGGGATTTACTGATATCCCATTCGAAAGTAGGGCAGAATTTTTATTTACATCGATTACCTTACAGAGTTCACAATGTGATGGGCCTTTTATTAAAACTTCTTGATCTTTGGATAACAATTTGATGTTTTTATCCTCTTTTTTAACAGATTTCTTTTTCATGTGATTAATTTTTAATTGTGATATTGTATAGTAAACACATAATTCTACAGGGTATGAGCAATACTAATAGCATTTTTCATATACAAAATGGAGTGTTATAAATCTTTTAAATACCTTGAAAGGTTTTTTCTGGACCTCCCATCAATTTTTGAAATGAAGACAGTGGAGAACCCCATTTGTTTAAGCAATCTTACCCAAAATATCTCAAATGTAGTAAATTTGGGCCCTGTTCTGGGAGTAATTTTATAAACAATGTTATCTTTACCCAACTTAAATAAGGAACCACTCCGATTTTCAGCGACCATTTGTTGCATATTTTCAGACTGAGTTCCCCATTTTAGGTTTGAAAAATGGTTATTTTGAGGATTGTTGTCCAAGTGCATCACCAAAGGCTTATTTTCTGGATTTGGTATATGTGCTATAGCTACTAATCGGGAAACTTGGTATTTATATACTTTTCCATTTTTACGTAACTGTACTCGTAAACGACCTTTGTGTGAAATCATAGGGTTAACTTTTCTCCAAAATTTAGCTTTACCCCTACCATTTCTTGACCTTATTGTCCAAATAATTCCTTTTGGACTAACATAATACCCCCAAAATCCTGGTATATTGTCATGTTTTACCATAAAAAATAAGTATTAAGTTATGAAAGTTTTTAATGTTATAGGAATTAGTTGTGGGCATATCGGGCTTCACCCTTTCCTAAATGAGAAAAGATTCAAAATATTAGCTAATATGGATAGTCGTAGTTGCTTCCACACACCAAAAGAGGAGCAATGGAAGGAGAATTATGGAAAAATCTCTTTTTATCGGAATCCTAAAAGCATATATGATCATGTGGGTACTCAGAAAGTACATGTGCTAATCTCTCACCCCGCCTGTGGAGGACAATCTATACTCAGAATCAGTAGAAAAAAGGATTTTAAATCTACCGAAGAGCAAAAGGCAGACCCTACAATGGTAAATTTTATCGAAAGTGTTCATCATTTTAAGCCTCATGTATTTTTATTGGAAAACCTACCTAAATTACTAGAAGTAATCCCAGAAAATCAATGGGAAAAGGAAATATTTCCAGATTATAACCTGGTTTTTCACAACCATTCAGTTTCAGAATGGGGCAATTCTCAAATATCAAGGAACAGATTAGTAATAATAGGAGTAAAAAAGAGCTCTCTTTTATTCAAATTGGAGCAATTCCTTTTTGTTAAACAAATGAAAGCTCTTAGGACAACGCAAGATTTATTATTTAACCCCCCAAAGGATGGTAATATAATCGAGGATTTGGATAAAATCGTTTCAATGTTTCACCCAGACGATAAAAATAAAACCAAATTATCCCTGAAACAAGTACAAGGATTATGGACAAATGAGTTCAAAGACGAGTGGAAATGGCCTTGGGTTAATTCTAAAGGGTCTAGAGGAACATTACCGGGTGTATATAGAAATAAACCGAATGGTTATCCAATGACCGCTAGGAAAGCGGATAGACAGTTTAAATGGAATGGTTTACCAATGTCTCCAAGAGAACTTGCAAGGATAATGGGAATCCCTGATAAATTTAAAATTCACATCGAAGAAGATAGGAAAAATTATTGGATCAACAAGGGAAGGTTAATCGTTACTCAGACCTTCCCTTATGAAATAGGATTATGGTTTAAAGAATGCCTATTAAACCGTTAACAACATTCTACCTCATGTTTCCAGAGTAAAAGAAGTTTCCAATAGTGGTCCAAATCAATATTTGGATTCCCTTTTGAAACCAAAGGTTCAATGTAATCGATAGCTTCGTTTAATTTGGAAGATAATATATTCTGAGATTTAATTACCTTGTCCATTAAAACTTTTTCTTCATCTTCACCTCTAGCAAGATTTAAATTTGCTAACTGAAGAAACATAAAAGATTTCGAAAGTTCATATACTTTTCTTCGAATGATAATGGATTCTTTTAATAATTTTTCCTCTTTCAATGATGATTTATCTTTTTTCATGATGTTGAAATTTTATGTTTGATGTGACATAGTAGTACTTAAATTTTCAAGGCAATATATTTTGGAACCTTCTATATGGATTATATTATATATTCTGGCCAATAGCCAATTGCTAATTGATAATTGGCCAATTGATAAATCCTAAATCCTAAATGGTTAATGGTTTAATGGTAAAACCTAAATGGTAATAAACAATAAACAAAAACTAAAATTGGAAACTCGGTTTACGAGAAATTTCTTTGTAACTTGTTGAATTCCAATTAATTAGATGCCCTAAAACTGGGAATTTGTATTTAACAATTCCGGGATTTTTTCCTACACAACTCGCTGATAATGAACGACTCCTGAGGTAGAAAATCAAAATCCTGGAGAATCCCAGAATTGTTAAATCCTGTTAAAATTAAAAATCACATAAAATTATCACAATCCTATGAAACACAGAGATGAAATTTTTTCATGGGTCATGGCAATCCTAATTTTATTTTCAATGATTGGGGTTTCCTGGGTGACCTATAAAATCACAAAACGAAAATTTAAAAAGGAATCATCGAATAATTTCGAAAACCAAAAAACAGACACAGTTTATATCCCAGAGATTTTTACAATCCCTGAACCTTTCGAAATTATTATGAATCCTTCAAAGGTTGAAATTTATCGAAAGGATACAACTTCAAAGTATAATGAATTTTCCCTGCGGGAAAAAGATTTGGTGTTGTTCACACCAAATCGATTAGACAGCTTGATTATTGATTTGAATTATTTGAAGAATCTTCCAATGAATCCAAAACTATTATCACTTGATTTGAATCAAAACCAGTTGAGCTTAGGATTATTGGATATAAATGGGATCACGTCTAGAATATCTTATCCATTAAACCTTCAGAATTATTCCTATAGATGGAATGGAAATTCTTTAACAAGCAAAAAACAGCCAAATTTTAAATTCTATCCAACACTTGGATATCAATATCGAATTTTAAATAATTTTCATGACATTGATCTCAAGTTAAATTTCAAGACTAAGGGATTTAATTACGAACTTGGGCTAAACGGATTTTACTATCCCAAATTCAAGAGTGATCCTGGATGGGATATCACAATAGGTTTAACCTATGATTTTTAAAAGAAGAAAAGAAAATGGCGAAAAAGGAAATAGATACCTCTCATCTGAATGCTCAACAATTTAGAGAATTGGTTCAAGTACAAAAGGATGTCTTTTACTTCTCAACATTTGCTTATGTGGTTCACCCAGTAAGAGGTAAAACAAGGTTCCTTTTATACCCATACCAAAAATCAGTACTGTATTGCTTCCTAAAACATCGATTTAATATCCTCCTAAAATTTAGGCAAGCTGGGATCACAGAATTGATTTCTCTTTATTGCTTATGGCTAACGATGTATCACCCGAACAAAAAGGTGAATATCATCTCCATTAAGGATTCAGTAGCAAAAAAGGTATTAAAGAAAATCAAATACATGTATAAGAATCTCCCAGAACACTTAAAAGTCCCCATCGTAAATGGTAGAATGGGTGAGCTGGGAACCGCCTGTATAACAGGCGATACCATGATCCTTGGTACTAAAACTGATTTCCCAATTCAATCCATAGCTCCATCTGAAAAGGGTTATTTAGATGTATCTGGTTTGAATATAAGGGTTCTTACAGAGAATGGTACTTTTGAAAGGGTTATGAAAACTTTCAATAAGGGTAAGCTAAAAACTTACACAATTGTAAATGATCGTGGGTTAACCCTGAGATGTACTCCAAAGCATAAGTTATTAACTACCAAAGGTTGGAAAACTGTAGGAGAGATCCTTAAAAACAATCTAACAGTGGTTTTCAAGGATACCAAAGAACTTGTAAACTTAGCTCCACCAAAGGTAGAGAAACCAGTTACGGAGGAGATAAGAGAAACTAACATACCAGGGTATTGGGTATCTAATCTTGGTAGGGTGTTTACTACTAAAACCAAGAAAGGTAAAGGTCACGGTAGGGATGGTATAAATCCCTATGGGACAGAACTAAGGGTAATGGTTACTATGGTTAATCGACATGAGAGGGTCAAATTAACATACAAAGGTTCTCGTCGAGTGTATTCTGTACATAGATTGGTATGGGAAGCTTTTAAAGGACCCATCCCCGAAGGAATGATTATTGACCATATCAATGGTAATGGTTGTTGTAATTGGATAACTAACTTGCAAGTGATAACCTATTCTGAGAATACCAGAAGGGCTTTTACTATGAATAGAGTCTTAAAACAGTCTGTTCGTCAAACAGAGACATTATCATATAAACAGATAGGTCGAGTAAAAGAGCTTCTAAAAAGGGATAAATACCTAAATAGGGAAATAGCCAAACGAGTAAGTGGGGGGGATAAAGACCTATTGGATCAGAAGAAAGTATCTCGTATCAGTAGGGGAAAAAATTGTAGTGATATATATATCAGTAAGATAGCTAAGGTAGATACTACCCTAGAAACCATATATGACATGGAGGTAGAGAATTACCATAGTTATATAACTACCAATGGGTATATAAATCATAATTCTACAGTTGAATTTATCAATGGCTCTTTTATAGAATCTATTCCAACCTCGGAAGAAGCAGGACGTTCAGAATCTCTTACTTTATTGGTAATCGATGAAGCTGCAATTGTAAGATGGGCTTCACAGATTTGGTCTGCAAGTTTCCCCACGCTTTCCACTGGTGGGAGTGCTATCCTAAATTCAACGCCCTATGGAATTTCTGGCTTCTATCACTCAAAGTGGGTTGAAGCGATTACAGATTCCGATTCTCCTTTTCATCCTATCCGATTATATTGGAAAATGCACCCAGAGCGAGATCAGAAATGGTATGACACAATGTCCAAAGCTTTGGGCCCGAGAAGAACAGCTCAAGAGATTGATGGTGACTTCCTTTCTTCTGGTAGTACAGTATTTGATCTTACAGATATAAAGGCAATCGAAGATACTCTATCAGAGTACCCAGTAATCGAAACAAGATTCAATGGTCAGTTAAGAATCATGAATAAACCAAAACAAGATGTAAGATACTTTATTGGTGCTGACGTTGCTACAGGACGTTCTAATGACTACTCCGCTTTTACTTTGGGTGATTCTAATGGAGAAGAAGCTGCGGTATTTAAAGGGAGAATCCCAGTAGAGAAGTATGCTAAAATCTTGGGCAATCTGGGAAAAGAATTCAATTGGGCAACAATTGCCCCTGAAACTAATGACATTGGTTTGGCAGTAACAACTTTACTTCAAACCGAAGGATATCCTCAATTGTATTATCATAAAAAGCTTCTCAAAAAGAAAGGAAAATCAAGGCCAGAAGTAGAACAATATCCCGGATGGATAACCACATCTAAGAACCGATCTCTAATCATTGATGGATTGGAAGAAGATATCAGAAAAGATAACATTACAATTAAGGACCCATTCTTTGTTCAAGAGGCTTATACCTTTATCTATGATTCCATAGGCAGGCCAGTAGCAATGGGTAAACACAACAGAAACAATCAAACCTCAGACATTGACATGGATGAGGAAACTTATTCGGATGATAGTATTTTTGGTAAAGCAATATACAATCATGTGAGGAAGAATTACAAACCTTCATTGATAATTCAACCTAAATAACAAAATATATGGTATTACAATCAATTGGGAATTGGTGGTTAAACTTAATTGGTGTTCGGAGGGATGATTCGAATGCCTATAAGGATAAACCAAAGTCTGACCCCAATCCAAGAACCACAGCCCCTATCCCACCGGGTAGGGTTTCTGTGTCTAATGATACTACTGATATGTTATCTGTATTAAAGGGAGAAGCTGACTTTGTTACTCCTTCTTTTCGTACAGAAATCATCCCACTTATCAGAAGTCTTTATAAAGTTAACCCAGATGTAGGTATAGCTGTTCAGGATATGTTTAAGTTGGGAAATACGAAACATTTTATCGAATTCCCACATAATACTCCGGAAGAAGCTTTAAAAATGAGGAAGCATCTCAGGGATGTTTCTAAAACCTGGTCTAATTATACAGCAGGTATCTTTGGCTTAGTAAACAAGATGTTTGTTCAAATGCTTGTTTCTGGTGCCATGAGTATGGAAGCAGTACCAAAAAAAGACCTATCCGGGATTGAAAGCATTATCTTCATTAAACCAGAGGACATTGTATTCCAAAGAGATCAAAATGGTAAATATCGACCCTACCAATTGAACAAAACTTGGAATCATGGTAAATCAGAAAGGTTAATTGAACTTAACCTAAATACCTACATCTACCTTTCAATGTTCAATGATACTGATGAACCTTATGGGATTCCAACTTTCATGGCTGCATTGGATTCATTAAAGACCCAATCAGATATGAAAATTAATACCAAGCATATTATGGAATTGGTTGGTATGATGGGATTCTTAGAAGCCAAAATGGCAAAGCCAGATATATTACCAAATGAAAATCCTAAAGCCTACGAAGCCCGATTAAATCGAATGCTTCGGGAGTTAAAGGTTAACACAAGGGAAGGATTAAAAGATGGTACTGTAGCTGGCTTTATTGATGATCATGAATTCAAGTTAAACTCCACTACCAAGGATATGAGTAACTTGGATAAACCCTGGAACATGAATCAGCAATCAGTGGCTAATGGTTTGGGTATCTCTGGTTCTATTATTGGGGTATCCAATGATAACAAAACAGAAGGCGGAACAAGTATCATGTTCTCCAAAATGATCTCCCAGCTTGCGAATTTACAGGAATTTGCAGTTTATGCTCTTGAATTTATCTATTCACTAGAATTAAGATTAGCTGGGCTTCCAAATAAAGGGTGTAAGGTTAAGTTCTTTACTTCTACGATTAATGATGAAGTCAAAATCCAACAGGGTAAAGAGTATAAAATTCGCAACCTTAATTCTCTGTATGCAGCTGGTATCATTAGCCAAGATCAATATGCCTTCGAAATGGGTTATGAAAAGCCCAATGAAAAGGAACCCAGAGTTCCATTAAACCAATTAGAAGATGGTGATGATGGAGCCAAAAAACAGAAAAGGGAAGCTGATAAGGATAAATCTGATAGATCGCAAAGGGATAAATCCAAAACAGTTCCTAAACGAAAAGATGGTGACACTAAAGAAAGGTAAATATTATGGGACAATTTAAAAAAGGAAAACAGGGTACCATAGTAATTGGAGAAGGCCATTCTCTGATGCTTGGACATATGCCCAACTCGATTCCTCAAGATGCCTATTCAGGATTAAACTTTGACTTAAACAAGTCGGGGATAGAAAGTTATGGATTTTGGAGTAATTCCATTAATTATAACACATTTTATCCTGGAGTAACCCAAGAGGAATTTATGCCTAAGGATACTGATTTCATTGAACCAGTTTATCGAATGCTTTCAGAGGTAATCGTAAACAAAGAATGGAACCCAGTAGACTTCAGTCGTAATGGAGCATTAAAAGCTTCATTAAAAATGTTGGTAGGGCAAACAGTTAACTGTGATCATTCAACCGATGTAGCAAATGCAATCGGTAGTGTAAAACAAACCTTCTGGCAAGAATCCTTTAAACAAGATGGAATCGTAATCCCAGCGGGAATTAATGGGGTATTAAAAATCGATGCTAAGGCAAATCCCAGACTTGCTAGAGGAATATTAATGGATCCTCCCAGTATTCATTCTAATTCGGTATCAGTAAGATTTATTTGGGATAAATCACATCCAAACTTGGATGAAGATGAATTTTGGAGTAAACTGGGTACATACGATGAAAAGGGTAATCTGATTTGTAGGGTAGTAAAGGAAATCGTATCTTATTACGAAACTTCTTTGGTATCTCATGGTGCTGACCCATTTGCTCAGAAAATCGATGAAAATGGGAATATCAATGATCCGAAATTTGCTTCGAAACAAAGTTACTCGGCAAACAGAGGTAATGATATCGAATATTATTTCATGGATTATAAAAAACTCATAGATACCGAGAGTATTAACAATACTACGGTATTTAATATGAAATCTGATAATTCATCTGATCATTCAAACAACAAAAATTCTATCAATATGAAAGAAAAGGAATTGCTTGCCCTCTTAGTAGGTACAGGTATGTTAACACTTGCCGAGGGCAAGGAAGTTAACCTTGACAACATTAAAGAGGCAGTTACTTCATTGGTAGCTTTGAAAAATTCTTTAGAAACTCAGGTAGAGGAATTGAATAATTCCAAAACTGATTTGGAATCCAAGGTTACTGAGTTAACTGCTAAGGTAACAGAATTGGAAAACTCCTCTCGGGTCAACAAAGTAATGGCAGAACTGGGAGCTAATTATTTGAAGAGCTTGCAGGAAAGCACAGTAGAAACTTACAAAAAGATCTATGGTGAAAAGGCTGATGAAGCAATTGTAACCTTGATCACAGGAACTTCTGATATTGCCCAGTTAACCGCATTAAAGAAAACTTATGATGCAGAACTGGAAAAGCAGTTCCCTTTAACTTGTTCTGCATGTGGCTCTCACGATGTAACTAGAGCTTCTTCTCAGGCTGAGGATGAAGAAGGTACTACCTCTACAGACAAACCCAAATCTCTTCAGGATATCGCTCGCAACATAGCAAGCAACAAAAACAAAGGGTCAATCATTTTTAAATAATCTCTAAAAGTCAATCAATATGGCAGACTTCACTAAATTCGGAGGAACTACTCCTCGGGTGGTGATTTACAAAAGTGAATCCCACAAATTACATCAGGCATTTCCTGTGAAAGATTCTGTAAAGATTTATGCGGGTAATCCTGTAGCAATCACCACTGATGGTAAAATCGAATTGCTGACAAAGGATAACGAAGCTAACTACTTGGGAATTGCAGTTACTGATAACACTAACCCAGCTTACAAAGAATCAGCAAATGCGGGTCCAGTGGAAGTAACAGTTGTAGTTCAGGGTTTTATGATTATCAATGCAATCTCAGAAGCCGCTTTAAATGCGGGTCCAGTAGAAATTGGTACTGGCATGGATGATACTAACCATTTCACTAAGTTCAAAACTTTCACTCGGGCTGGTGCTGATGCTGCAACTCGTCCCGTGAATTTTATCTCCCTGACAAAAGCTTCAGCAAAAGATGAGCTGATTCAGGTATTATGTAAATAACAAAAAGAACAGAAAGATATGTCTGAAACAAAGAAGAATTTAACAAAAGAAAACTTGCTCAAGGAATTGCCCGAAATGGGAAAAAACCTTGATGCAATCAGAAAAGGTACGAATACCGAATTATCTGCCGATATTTCAATGGCAGAAGTAGTAAACGAACGATACGGGATTTCAATGGATCAGTATCTCTCCACTTTGGGTATCGATACAAGAAAAGATACATTGCAGAACCTTTTCACAATGCCCGATCAGTCAGTTCGCTGGGTAGTTCCTGAAATTATCCGTGCTGCTATCACATTGGGTCTTCGTCAAGCTCCATTTTATCCGAACATCATCGCTGGCGATCAACCGGTAAATGGTTTGCAGGTAACTATGCCGTACATCAACATGTCTGATGCTGCTCCGGCAAGAGTAAACGAAGCTGAAACAATTCCGTTGGGAACAATCTCTTACGGACAGAAACAAGTTTCTATCTTCAAAATCGGTAAGGGTATCAAAATTACTGATGAAGTTAAAAACTACGTTTCTCTGGATGTGATGGGAATTTTCCTTCGTGACTTTGGTATTCAGTTGGGGTATGCAATGGATAACCTTGCAATCGACACGGGTATCAATGGTGACAAAATCGATGGCTCAGAATCCGCTCCAGTTATTGGCGTAGGTACAACTTCAGAAGGTATCCAATATCGTGATTTGCTCCGTATTTGGATTCGAGGTTCTCGTATGGGCCGTAACTTCACATCAATGATTGGTGGAGAAGATGAAGCATTGGATATCCTTGATTTGCCCGAATTCAAGGTAAGATCAAATGGTACTACAGAAGCTACTCTGAATCTCCATACTCCGGTACCTAACCGTGCAGACTTCTGGATTCATGGAGGTATTCCTGCAAATCAGTTGATGCTCATTGATAAAGCGGCTGGTATGATTAAGCTTACCGCTCAGCCTCTGATGTTGGAATCTGAAAGAATCGTTTCTAATCAGACTGAAGCTATGTATGCTTCTCTTACTACTGGCTTCTCAAAGATGTACAGAGATGCAATCGTTATGTTGGATTCCAGCAAGGCATTCGCTTCCAATGGGTTCCCGGATTATATGAACCTGGATCCCCTGATGTCAGTAAATCTGGAGTAGTTTCCTTTTTCTCCGGTCTTTTTTCTATCTCATCCCAGCTCATAAATTCCCATGGGCTGGGATTTATTACATAACAACATATAAAAATAATTTAAGATATGAAGTATTTGAAATTAGGTGATAACGCAACCTCATTCTATGATATGGGGACGGGCCTTAAAATTTCCGGTAAAGATGTAGTTGCTGTAAACGAAGCCTACATTAATCAAGGTAAAAGAACAAGAAGAGCTCTTCAGGGAGGTCATTTGATCTATGCAACCAAAGAAGAGTATGAAGAAGCTAACGGTGTAAAGGCAGAATCCGAAAACAACACCGTAGAAAGCCTTTCAAAGAAATTCTATAATCTCTACCAGTCTGGGAAATCAACAAAGGAATTAGCTGATGCTTTCAATAAAGCTCAGTTGGTGAAGATTGCTGAAGCTGCGGAATTGGAAGTAGAAGAAGCAGATACAAAATCCAGTTTGGTAGAAGCCATCATCGAACAGATCGAATCCACCGATGAGGAAACTGATGAAGAGTAAACCACTCTCAACATACTCAATATAAATTCATAATGGGGCGAATGCCCTAAAAGTCCTAATAATATGGTAACAAATTTTTCATTCCAAAAAAACGGGTTATCAGTATCTTTTAGAGACCTTTCAACCGGAGTCCCAGATGGTAGTACATATCACTGGGACTTTGGCGATTTTAAAGGGTCCGAAGAGAGAAATATTACCCATGAATATGAAAGCTCTGGGTTTTACATAGTGACCCTTAAAATCACCGCTCCTGCAGTTGGAGAAGAAGAACCTCAAGTAGGTGAAAAACAATTAAGGTTAGGAATTAGTGATATGTCCAAAACACAACTCTCGGATTCAATATATAACCTTATCAATTCATATATCCCAGAAAGTTTACTTCCTTACCTTTCAGATATCGACAAACAAGCCTACATTGAAAAATGGCAATTATATATCCAGCCTCTTGTTTGTCGACCCTGTGGAAAAGAAATCCCATTAGAAGAATATAATAATGAACTTGCTTATGAAGCTCTAGAAAACCAATTGATAATGGAGTTATCCGCTTATGATTTCCTTACAGTGGGAATCATCAATATGATGAGATCCGCTACGGATATAATCCAAAACGAAACAAATAGCTCAACACAAAAACCTGGAGAAGGTGAAGGTGGAGAAGCTAATACCAACCAAAGAGTAAAGGCAATTACAACGGGTCCAACAGAAGTTCAATTCTACGAAGGACTATCCGGGGACTCGGCTTCATCTTTGGCTAAAACAATTACAGGAGCATTACAACCGGGTGGAGTAATCGATACATTAAAAGCTAACCTATGTATGCTTGCGGGAAGGCTATGTATTTATCTCCCAATCTGTAATCAACCCAGAACAACTAAAGTTCCTAAGGTTGTTAATCGAAGAAAACCCGGACCAATTGGGGGTCCCAATCCTATCAGTATATTAAATCCTTCAAACATTTAAAGCTATGAGTGTATTTATTGGATATCCCAGTTTCATGGCATATCAAATGATGAAAGGTAAAAAGGATAATAATGAGGGCTTTCCCACTATTCCTGGTACGATTGCCAGATATTCAGCATTAGGTCTTACTAATGAACAGATGAAAGAAAATCCTGTATGGGTAGATAAGATGGGTAATGGGCATGATTTGCAAATGAAGAACTTCGCTTGGGGTGGAATGAGTGGAGTTGGTGGGTATGAAATGAATTTCAATTTATGGACAAACAATGTTCCAAGCATTCCAGATATTTCTATGTCTAAGACGACCACCTCAGTTAGTGTAAGTGTTGGAAATTCCGCTTATAATAACAATCTTATTTATATTCATAAAAATAATTGGGATATAAATAAGAATCACTGGTTGAAGGTCACATCTACTTATGAAGATGGAGATCTCGCCTTTATATTTTATAATGATAGCAATACTAAAAAGATTGGATTGCCAGCTAACGGCTATGTAAACATACCTGCATATCCTGAATTTAAAGGCAATTATATGTATATCTCAACTACATCTAATAAGCAAGGTTCATTTACCATCGAACAACTTCCCCTCTACCCCGGTGCACTCGTCTTTGACGGAGTAGACGATTATGGTGTTTGTGAGAATTTTCCTATTTTGACTAAGGAAAAGGGATATACGGTTGTGGTGTTGAGACAGTGGGATCAAGATTTCTTGAATACAACTTTGACAGGAGGACTGTTGTCAACTAGGAATTATTCTACGGGAGAAGGTGTAGCATTTGAAAAAATAGAATCCTCAAATAAGGGTTATTGGAATTTAGGTGCTGGAGGTATCATAGATTTTGCAAAATCACCATTTACATGGCAAACATCAAAACAATATAATAATGTTGGTATTTTAAAAGGTGACAAAAATCATGGAAAACCATTATGTGTAGGATGTGGATTGTCTGGAGGCCAACAGTGTGGTAGATTTGCTATCTGGGAACTTGTATTTCTCGACCACGATGCCACCGAAGAAGAGCTAACCAAGATCAAAGACTACTTCGTCAAAACCTATCCCTGGCTCTTCCCCGACCAAGCATGAACTATCACCGGTAAAACCAACGAGGACGAAGATCGTGCTACTATTGCCAACATTACGGGCAATGGTAATGATCTTGTACTGTCTAATTTTGGGTTTGCAGAAGGGAGTGGGTATGGGTTGTATGCTGAGAATTATGCTGGTGGTAGATGGGTTAAATCTACTGATAGAGCGGATTTAACTTGGACGAGTTATTCTGTAAATATAACTTCAGTTAAAGTTGCGTCTACACAGTTATATTATCAATCCTATCCTGAACAACCTTCTTTTACAGTTTCTTCTTATAAGATAAAAGTTTATGGACTGAAAGATGGTCAAACTCTATCCTATAAACAAGTAACTTCTGAAGGACAACAGATATACAAAATATCAGAAGATGGAATTTATACATTACCGTCTTTTTTATTTAAAGCAAATGGAGATTGGTATGGATTTACATTAGATAAAATACAAGAAACCTGTGATATCACCATAGAGCAAATCCCCGAATACAAAGGATACCTGTTGACGGATGGGGTGGATGATAAAGTGGTTAGTAAACAGTTTAAATTTGGCGAAAATTTTACTGTTATATTAGATTTTAAATTCCCCGTTAAAAAGATATCTTATTGTGGTTTTGACTTATCAGCAAAGGTTAGAATCCAAAATCTTCAAGATAGTGGTGTGTATGTCGTATTAAAGGGAAATAAAACCTTGATACCATCAAATGTAGTGAGAGCCGTAACTTCAGAGGGTAAAGTATATGATGAAAATTGGAATGAATACAATATTGTGCCTGGCAATATATCATCAAATTATACAATGGTAAATTTAGGCTTTGATGGAAGTAATCAATTTGCTGAGTCGGCAACTAAATTAGCTGGAATTTATAGTAGTACTTTATCCAAAGACGACTGTATCAAAGCCTACAACTACCTCCAAACCCTAAAAGCAAAGTAACATTAAAAATTAATTGGATATGAAATACGCAATTGTAAACATCGTATGGGCAAAGTCCCACGGAATAGAAGTCCTACCGGAAATGAGGACGAGTGTAGACCAAAGCAAGGTAATCTTGCATGAGGAATACCTTGCACCCTTCGATGATGAAGATTTTCCTCGCTATAGTTTTAGCGATCCGTCTTTTGTCGAACTACTGAATAGTGAAGAATGGACTTATCCAGAAGGAGAACAACCCGTAATCAATAGGCAGTTCAGCAGATTATTGGCTTTGGACGAACTGGATAAAGAAGCTACAGAAGAGATAAATACATATGACCTTTCCCCGTCGGAAGCCTTACAGGTCAAAGATCGATACCCCGAATGGGAAATAGGTATAGATGTCGTTAAAGGACACAGATACCAATATGGTGAGGGTCTTTGGGAAGTATTGCAAGGTCACAAAACACAGGAAAATTGGAAACCCTCTTTGGAAACAGCCTCCCTTTGGAAACGGGTTGATGAAGAACATGCAGGGACAAAGGATGATCCTATTCCTTATGCACCCCCAATGGAAATATTCAAGGATAAGTATTATACCCAATCCAAGGTATTATATAAATGTATAAGAGACAGTGGTCAACCATTATCTCATAATCTGTCTGATTTAGTAGGAAACTACGTAGAGAAAGCTTAATCCAAATCTATGGCATTCTTAGTTAACGATTCGATATGGAAAAAATATAAACATATCGTACAAAACTTCATTGACCAAGATGCAGGGTTACAAGAAGTGATTTGGTTAAAACATATTCAATATCCTTTACCATTTGGTGAAGATGATGATGAAAATAATTATGAAAGGATCCCTCTCCAAGCTCTAATCAATTACAATGCTTTCAGAACATGGCCTTTAAATGTGGGTACACCCTCTGGTGAATTGGATGAGATTAACTGTGCTATATTAATCTCACAAAAACAGCTTGTAGAAAAAGGGCTCATCAATAATAAAGGATATTGGACATTTGATGCTGCATTAGATAGATTCATCATTAATGGTGAATTATACATCTCAAAAGGTGATACTCAAGTAGCCCAGGCAAAAGATGAACCTATAGTATTTCAAGTATTACTCAGAAGACAAGAAGATGACACAGATACAACGAATTAAAACTGGTGATACAAATTGGGGGGATGAAGCAACCAAGCTAAACACCAATTTCAACCAGTTAAATCAAAATAAGGTAGAGGTAGTTCCAGGTTCAAGGTTAATCACAGAAGAAGAAGCTCAGAAGTTAAATGATCTACAGAACTTGAAACAACCAGATTTAAACGAAACTGATCCAAGTAGTTTTGCTTATGTAAAGGGCCAAGAAAAAATCCAATTGATCATGAAGGCCCAAGAATTACAGAATCCTCCTACTGCATCAACATTAACCTATCAAGTAAATGGTGAAACTTTCAGTTATAAAATCGGTCAATTTGTAAGGGCAATTGTAGATGGAGAGCCTAAGCTTTATCAATTATATAACATTGTAAATGGTTCTGCTGTATGGAAAGAAGTAAACACTGGTTCAGGTGGTGGAGGCGAAGTTTCAGGGTATGCTGAGGGATTCAGTTGGTACGAATTAACCAATCCTGGAGATATTAAGCCAGTAAATGGGATTACACTAAGTAAATCCTTAGTAACCTATACAATTACAGAAAGTGGAATTACTGGTGATACTACAAACATCTACAGCTTAATTGTTTGGGACCCAACTGATGCTACAGATAAAACAGTAACTTACAAAGCTAGTGCTGGATTAACAGTAGAAATCAATGAGGGAGTAATTGCTAATATTACAGCAGAACCCGGTGATTATACGATTACAATTACTACAGTAGATGGGTCCCATACTGCAACATTAAATGTAAAGATTCAACCTTCAGAGCCTGCTAATGTTCCAGTTGAATCCATATCTGTCAGTAAATCAGAGGTAGAAATAGATACAAATAATAGGGGGGGGGATTGACGTATCACAGTACATTACAGTCTTTCCTGACAATGCTACGGATAAAACAGTAACCTATGAGATATCAAGTTCTGATTCGGAGTATGCAACAGTTTCATCTAGTGGTATAGTAAAAGCTAAAGCAATAAACGGGCCATTTACAGTAAAGGTAAAATCGGTTAGTAATCCAGAAGTTGTAGCTACAATTAATATGAGAGCATATACAACGTTAACCGGTATATCGAAGTTAAGTAACATGGTAATAGAGGGTCAAAATGAATCGGCTACCTTTAGAATATCGAAAATACCAACTTATGCAAATCGATATAGCCCTTTCAATGTTCAGTCTTTAAACCAAGGCATAGCTACGGTAAGAGCTTCTGGAGCTGATACTTATACTGTAACTAGTGTAGGATTAGGTACTACCCAAATATTGGTTACTAATGGGCCCATAAGTGAGCAATTCGATGTAACTGTACAAAGGGCAAACATTGCAGTAAAAAAAATAACATTATCAGAACAGAATAAATCAATGCTAGCTGATGATGAGTTTACACTAACTGCAACAGTGGAACCTACCGATGCTACAGAAGAAATTGATTGGAGTGTTACTCCATCCGATCTCTTGGCAGTATCCTACCCAAACAATAAAACTGCAAATATCACTGCCTTATTAAAGGTAGGGACTGCAATTGTATCTGCTGCAAACAAAGACAGGAGTTCAGTAGCAACATGTACCATTCAATGTAGTGGAGGTATCTCAGTGGTATCACTTAATTTCCGATCAGTACAAGGTTCCCATAATCTCTGTGTAGTTTCTATCCTTAAGTATCCTAACAAAACAGCAAGGGAAAATTCTAGGGATGATTATGGGGACTTTACTCCAACCTCTCAATCTACTAAGATAATTAAAAATTCTACAGAGTCTACAGTTATGTCAGTAACCATATCTGGAGAAGAATGCCTTGGAATTAATCAAGTAGCTAGTAATGCTATTTGGAGGATCGATGGAGTTGCTCAATCAGGTAGGACTGGTACTGTGGATTGTGATAATGAACTTCATAATATACAATTTAATGGAGGATAAAAAATATGAGTATAATAACAAAAGGTGCAAATGGTAGGCTTATCCATGGATGGACTAAGGAACAAGCCGACCAAGAAATAACAAAAGGGGTATTATCCCAAAGCGATATAATCTTTTTGGACAATACAAATCAAATCTATGCTTTCAACAAATTTTGGGGAGGCTCAGGAGGTACCCCGGGAGGAGGTGAAAATAAATTCCTGGATGTTACAGCTATATTTGACATTATGGGCCAACAAGGAGGTAACCTTTCCGATGAAAATGTAGCTGCTGTTAGAAAGGCTTTTCAGGATCATGTTTCCACTGGGTTTATTTCTATTGATACGGTAGTGGGAACTGGGTATGTACCCATGGAGATCATTAAATTTCCCGAGTCAGCTGTTAGTGGTCACGAAACTTACCTTATAGTAATATCAATTCTCACTGTAGAGGGGAGTTCCCAGGCTCAACATCAAATGTCAGGATACGCTGATAGTATACTTGCTATTGTTTGTGATGCTACTTCTAAGTTGTATGAAGTTACTACTGGAGCAATGGCATTTAAAATCGATGGTAACGGTAATAAGTATTTAGCTGATGATGGAGTTTATCATGAGATCAATGTTGATACAACTGGGATCACAAATAAACTTAATACATTAACTTCTGATGTTAACACATTAAAAACCGATGTAACCAATTTAAAATCCGAGGTTAACGGTGCATCGGCGGCCTTAACAGAATTGGAAAAAGCTTCGAAATAAATCATCTTCGATAAGGGTAACCCAGTAGTAGGTAACGTTACATTAATGTAATATTACAATACTACTGGGTTTTATTATGTAAACATACTTATTCTAAGGATTATGGCTAGAAAACAACGTAGTTCCATTAGTGTTTATATGCCTCCAATTCCTAAAATCGAAATCCGAAATCAAGGGAACTGGGTAAAGGTAGAGAATGGATTAACACATCTTCAGCCTGCTATTCAGCATGGATATGATATTGGGGTTGCCAAGTTTTCAGATAAACTCATTAGAATAATCCGAAAGGCAATCCATACCCATAAACCCCCAGCAGGTTCTGGAGTTCAATGGGCTCCATTAAAAAGGAACCATGATGGTGGAATATACTACCTTAAAGGCGAGTATTATAAAGCTGTTGGGATTTATAAATATCGAAACAGAATCTTGGTTGGTATGCCTTCTGGAACAAAACATTACAGTGGATTAACTTTAAACCAGCTTGCTATCATATTGGAATATGGGAACGAAAATATCCCAGCCAGACCATTATGGAGACCCTCGCTTAAAAGTGCAGGGGGTTCTAAAGAACTTCGAAATATCCTAATGAAGGAAATCAGAAGATCAATTATGACAAGGACTGGGTTAAAGGCAAATCAAATCCGAGGCTTATGGTAACATCACAAGAAATCATCGAGAGGTCATTTTATATGGCCCTTATGGAAAACACTCTAAGATTAGGATTAACAGTAGACCCTAATCTCTATGAGAAAACGAAAGAGAGCATGGCTCTTTACCAACAAGCTGTAGAAGAAGTAAAAAAGAGCAAAAACAAATTCATTCAAATCTTTGGTGTAGGTAATAGCCAATCCAAAGGTATGAAAGAAAGCTTTCCCAGAATCGTAGTAGAATCCGAAGGATTCGCTCCCGGAGGTATAGGTTTAAATCGATTTCACAGAGAGAAAAAAGAAAATAAAGGCTATGTAGTTAGTGAAACTCCTTTCGAGGCAATTGACCAATACATAAATGTAAGATTAGTCTCTAAAAACTCAGAGGATCAACGATTACTAAACCTTATCATGAATTCTTCAATTCCTCAGAGAGGCTATTTAAAACCCTATATTTATGAGAAGGCTCCATTCGATGGAAACATTTTTGTAATTGCTTCTAATTTCTATGATAATTCGAATGATGAAAGAGGGATCATAGAAAAGGTATATACTTGGGAAATCCAAGATACCTTACTTCAGCCACCAGTTGAAGTTGGTAGTGAAACACCGATTAATGAAATTAACGTTGATATCCTTAATAAGGATACAGAACAACCACTTAAGGATAACATACACATTCCATAGTCGAAACTCAGATTAGGAGGAAGGAGGTGATGAATCATTTCATTTCTCCTTCCTTTTTTTGTTTATATCGAAACATTCTTTAATCTCTAATTATTAACAATATGCCTACAAGTCCTAAAGTTGACTTCACAGTCATTAACAACAATGTTGCAAGCATCACTCCAAACAATGGTATTGGATTTGTCCTTGCAAGAACAACTAAGGGCCCTTTCTTTGATGCTTCAAAGATAATCAAGAGCCTAGCTCAATTTGCAGAGGTATTTGGTTCTGAGGTAGTTCCCGATGGTTCCCTTTCGAACATTTCTCGTGCATTAAGCATGGGAGGACAACTTAGAATCTGTCGTATTGGCCACTTAAACCAAGGTAAAGTAGATGCAGTAAAAGGTACAGTGCTTGCTGGTAAAGTTTCTGGCAATGCCTATGTTTCTGATACTGGTGAAACATTGAACCTGGAATTAACAGGATTCGATTCAAAGGTTATCACTATCCAGCTCAAACTTGAAACAAAAGAATATGGGGGTGATATCCAAAGTACTAACGGTAAATTTATGGTTGTGTTTACACAAGTAGGAAATCGAGTAATTTCTAGCTTGTATAATACGAATGCTAAAGATAATCTTACTTCTGCATTCCTGGTAAATACTAATCCAGTACTTTCCTACAAGAATGGTGATGGTACTCATCCAATCTTTATCGATACAGCTCTTTTCAAGAACTTCCTAACTGCAGACCCATATTTCGATGTAACAATCGCAAAAGTATTAGTGGGCTCTGATCCTTCCCAGGATTACTCAACAGTCCAGGATGCGATCAATCTTTTGAATGATGCTCAGAAGGTAAACAACACTACTCTTGCTATCAAGAGTACTAATACTGCTCCAGTAACATTGAGTGCTGATAAACCATTGTATTACCTTGGTACAGTAGGTAATGCAGGTACTACTCCAGTAGCTACAGACTGGGTTCAGGGATTCGAAGTTATGAAGGATTACTCAGACTTCTATATGTTCTTCGCTTCTCACATCCATCAGCATTTATCAGAAGCTCAAGCGGTACACCAGGCTGGGTATTCTGCTGCTGATTTAACCAAGAATGCCACTTATGCCATTGAAATCCCAAAAGTAAACACAACTAAGGCTACGATTTTAAAGGCAAAACAGGATATAGGAATTAACTCCGAGCATGTTGCCTATTTCGCTGGAGGTCTGAGATTGTATAACCAAGATGGTATGCTTATGGATTCTGATGTATTGGGTACTGTATTTGGTTTGTCTGCTCAAGCTGCTACAGAATGGGGACCCTGGTATTCATTTGCAGGTCAGAATCGAGGAATCGTTGGTGATGGTAATGGACCAGTAGCTGAAAACTTTGGTAGCCCTGGGAGATATGATGATCTCAATGAATTGGCTGCTGAAAGCATTAACATCTTTGTTATCAAGGAGGTTGCTTCTGGAGGTAAAGCTACATTGTTATGGCATAACTTCACTTCCACAATGCTTTCAAATTCTGAAAGATTCTTGAATGTAGAAAGATTGATTTACTACATCAAGAAAGTTTTGAGACCAATCATGGAACGTTATTTGGAAGAACCCAATAACTTCGAAACTTGGAGTAAGATGTATTTGGAAGTAGACCCTTATCTCCAGGATCTTCAGAATCGAAATGGAGTTCATTCATATGAATGGCAAGGCGATCAATTCGCAACCTCTTTTGATGATTTGCAGGTTAACAACGAAAAGGATGTACGTCAGGGTAAGTATAAAGCTAACCTGGTTATTAAAGAAGTTGTTGCTTTGCAAGAGATTAACATTGGAATTGTGCTGGATGCTTCTTCTGGTGCAATTAATATCGAACAAGCTTAAATCAAAAAGATATGGCAAAAGTTTCTAACCCCAGAAAAAAGTTTCTTTGGCAAATTACATTCGTAAAACATCCATTGAATCCGTACCTGTTTCAGAATGTTACACTTCCCGAAATCTCCATTGACCAGACAGAACATGGGGATATCAATTACAGTGTTAAAACAGGAGGTAGAGTACAAGTAGGTAATCTTACTTGTCAGAAACTGGAATCTACTTCAGGTTCAGATGTATGGATGTGGAATTGGCTTATGTCCGTCCAGGATTTGTTAGTAGGTGGAGGTCTTACACCAGATCAGTATAAGGAATCAGTTAAGATTGATGAATTAGCTGAAGACGGTAGTTCAGTACTTAACTCTTGGATTTGTACTGGAGTTTGGCCTTGCCGAGTAAATGGTCAGAATCTGGACCGTATGAGTTCGGATAATACATTGGAAGATTTGGAATTCTCAGTTGATCAAATCGAGAAAATTTAAAGTGTAGAAAACTGAACAGAGAACGAGGGGTTGTGAAATCCCTCGTTTTTTCATAGTAACAACATATAAAAAACAGAAAAGATGGAAACATTAGTAAACAGTAATGCTATGAAGGTAAACCTTCCAGATATGAATTCTTATGTTTATATCAGAGAACAGAATGGTGAGGATGATGATATTTTATCGAATCCCATAAAATCAGAAACACTCTCCAATTTTTCAGAGTTTATTTCAAGGATTGTAGTAGATACCAATCTTACTCCAAACAGAAAGCTCACAGAACAACAGGCACATGAATTACCATGTAATATTCGGTATGCTATATTACTGGCCTCTAGAATCTTTTCATTGGGCCAAGTAATGGAATTCGAGTATACCTGGCCAAACGGAGATAAGATTCGGTATGAACAGGATCTTAAAGAACTTCTCTTCGATGATTATCATCAATCACCAACAGAAGAAGAATTAAATGCAAAGCCTTTCGCAGTTCCATATTATCCTTATGGGAACACAAAGAATTTCACAATCACCCTCCAAAGCGGAAAAGAAGTTTCATATTCCTTGTTAACTGGTAAAGGTGAATCAATGATGATGAACACTCCAGTTAAAACTAAGAACCTGGAATTAAAAGCCAGGGACCTCAAATTAAAGGTAGAGGATAAATGGGAAACAGTTCAAAGCTTTGCATTATTTTCACCCAGGGATATGGCAGAGATCAGAAAATCAGTTGCTGAGAATGATCCATATTATACTGGGCTTATTGAATTAGAACATCCAACAAAAGGATACAAAGCTGGATTCTCTATTATGGGTACTCCCGATTTTTTTTATATCGCGGGGTATTAGAGGATGAATTAGCTTACATCAACAGAGCTAAAATCCAAATAGATTATCTCACCCTATACAAACTCCCTCTTTCAAAAAGAAAGAGACTTCTCGAAAACGCTGATCAGTATTTTGCTCAGCTTAAAAATTTAATGAAATAATGGTTTCACTTAAACTATAGGAGGACTGCCTTATTTTCACTTCAGGGTCCCCAAATCAGGGACAACTACAAATCGGTATTGCTTTGGTATTGGAGGATAGGTTTTCCAATCAAGCAAGAGAATCCTCCAAAGAAATCCGAAGACTACATCAAGAGGCTAAAAATATAACCAATGCTAACCTCAATGCTGTTAATAGAATGGCAACAGCGGGAATGGCAATTGGTAGTGCAGCTGCCTATGGTATAGGTGAAGCTGTGTTACAGGGAGCAAAATTTATTGATACAATGACCTTTGTAAAAGCAATTGCAAAGGATACAGGTACAGACTTTTCGCTTCTTTCTCAAAGAGCTAAGACTTTAGGTAAAGATACAATGTTTACCTCACAAGATATTGGCTCCGCGATGCAATATATGGCAATGGCAGGACAGGGAACAACAGAGATATTTAATAATATCACTGCTGCAGCTGACTTAGCCAATGCTACAATGTCAGAACTCGGTGGAAAAGGAGGAGCTGCAGATATCATGACCAACATCATGAAGATGTTTATGATTGATTCTACAGAAGCCAATTCTACTCGAGTTTCTGACGTTTTAACAAGAGCAGTAACCAGATCAAATACGAATCTGTATGATTTGGGTGAAGCAATTAAGTATGCTGGTACTACCACTACAAACTTAGGGGCTACCCTGGAACAAACTGCTGCTGCAATTGGAGTACTTGGTGATGCGGGTATTCAAGGTTCAATGGCAGGTACTGCATTAGCTAATGCTTATCGATATTTATCAAAATCCATCGGAGACCCAAATTTCAAAGGTGGGAAAGCCTTAGCTGCATTAGGATTATCCAAATCAGATTTTATAGATGCTAATGGTCAGCTAATCGATTTGGGCTTAGCATTACAAAAGATTGCTAATGCAAGTAGAGGACTTGGAGAACTGGATCAGTATAACTTATTGGTTAATATCTTGGGTGTTCGAGGTGAACGAGCTGGTTCTACAATGATTAGAGCATTCCAGAATTATACCAATCTTCTAGATGAATTAAATAACAATTCCCAGGGAGCTGCTGTTTCTGTTCGTGAACAAAGAATGGCTTCATTGGCTGGAGCTATAGAAACCGTACAATCAACTTGGGAGAACTTAACCACTTCTTTTGCTGAATCTCTGGGACCCACTTTAACACCATGGTTAAGAGGTATAGGTAAAATCTTAGAAGGTGTCCAAGCCATATTCGATTCTCCAATAGGCCCATTTGTTTCAGCATTAGTAACTGGTACTGTAGTATTAGGTACAATCAATGCTTCAGTAATTGCATTAAAGTCCTCAATGAGATTGCTTTTCAATGATTCCACGGTTTCACTAAGGAATATGTTCCTTGTAATGAAACAGGGTTGGAAAGCTTCTACAATTTCTGCAGCTGAGTATGCTGCTATGCAAAGGTCAATCATTGCTCAGGGTAAGGCTGGCTTAGCAGGTAGAGGTGTAGGTAATGCAATGCTCTACCATGAGTGGATGAGATCACATCAAGGCCAATATCTTGGTAAGGTAATGGGCAAAGAGGATAAAACTGGTAGGATGAGATATTATGCTCAAACTGCTTCAGGAGGAACCAGAAGAATCTCAGAAGCTGTTGCTACCAGGTATGCTCAAAGATATAATCCATTATCCTTGATTGGAGGAGCTGCTGGTGCTGCCGCAGGAGGGGCTGCCTTAAGATTCGGAGCTTCATCAGTAATGAGGGGAGCTTTAGCTTTCTTCGGAGGACCCTGGGGATTAGCCCTTTCCGCAGTGATCACATTCTTACCCATGATTATCTCTGCTTTAACAAAGAGTAATGAGCAATCATCAGAAACAAATTCTCTTCTTAAAGCTTTGACTCCAGAAGAAGAAAGGCAAAAAAGAATCGATGAAGCTAATCTCACAACAGCAGAAAGAGAGGTACTCAATACAGATGCTTTGGTAAAGTTCTACACCTCATTGGATAAATTCAATGCCAATATGGAAAGGAACTTTGCTAATGCTCAACCAGGTACCAAATCAATTAACATCTACTTGGATGGCAATCTTATTGGTAGCAAAGCTATCAATGAACACAGTCAAAATGAAGTAATTGAGGTAGGAGGAAAGTAACATGGCAAGTGCAATAAATAAAATACATGGAGTGCTACAAGGGGCACTCCTTAAACCCTTTGATAATTCTACAGTTGGTCAAGCTGCTGTGGGTCCTGCTACTTATCTTTGGAGAGCTAGAATCCTGGCAAACAGATTAACTTCTCTCAAAGCTCAGAGAATTGTATTACCTACAGAGATTGACCCAGCTAAGAAAAATATTAACACTGGAGTAAGTGCCTTACAAGCTACAAAACGAAGAGCATTATTAAAGGTACCTAAGCCTAAACTTAAAGCTACTCCAACAGTTAACACAGTAAAGAATCAGATTATCATTATCAATCCCAATACAAATGCTGATGGTAATGGTACATATGAATCCATTGTTATCCAGGGTAAACCTTCTGAAGTAAACATCGAATCAGAAAACAGTTGGGTAGCAGTGAGGACAAATGGAAGAAACAATCCTTTCTATATGTACACAGGTTCAGAAGATACAATATCTTTCGATATCTCTTGGTATTCTACACAATCAGATAGAAAGGATGTAATCAAAAAATGTAGGTTATTAGAATCCTGGTCTAAGGCTGATGCTTATGCAGCTTCTCCTCCCGAACTTTGGATTTCCTGGGGTTCAGCAGAGTTATTTAAGGATTACTCATTTATCTTGGTATCTGCACCTTATGTATTGAGTAATTTTCAGAATGCCTGTAGGGCTAACAGAACCTCACCAATTACAGATTTGGGATTATTGCCTAATGCTGCTACACAAAAGCTAACATTCAAAAGGGTTACTAAACATAACCTAACTACTGCAGATATACAAAGGGTTCATGGTAATGTTCCTCAACCTATGCCAGAAGAACCAATAGCTACTCAAAGTAAACCTAAATATCCAGATAAAGTGGAGGTGTAAGATATGAAAGAGTCTACAAGAAATCCCTATACTAATTCAGTAAGGATTAAATATCCAGATGGTACCAGTACATTAGAAAGGATTCCCAGTACTTTCAGTCTTACAGGGAAAGAAAAAGTTCATACATTATTGGAAGGTGAAACTTTACAAAGTGTAGCATTCAGATATTATGGTGATTCTGGGTTATGGGCTGACATTGCTGATGCAAATAATATCATTGACCCTTTTACAGAAGTGTATAGGGGTAAACAATTAATCATACCGAACCCATGAGTAACGAAAAGTCAATGTTACCCAAGGGGTTCGGTATGCCTTTTGTTAAGGTAACAGACTCACAGAATAAACCAATCATAGATCCTTTATCAGGATTACCAATAGGTACTTTTGTTACTGGGTTTGAATATACATACCGAGAAGAAAAAGATGATGAATGTTTTATCACTATCACTACAGAAAATCCTAACCTAATAGATATACCCCAATTCAGAGAACAGCAATATCTGGGAGTACAATGGGGAATCGTTTACCCAGATAAATCCTATGCTCCAAGTGCTCCAAGAAAAGTAATGGTAAGGGATACCAACATAAGATTCTCCGCTCAAGGTATTATCATTACTTTAAAATGTACAGATGGATTTTCAATCCTTAAATCCCAGCAACTTAAAAAGAATGCTGATGATAATTTTCTCAAATGGATTGAAGATGAGCTAAAGGGAAAGGTTCAATTTAAATCCTATATCTATGATGTTAAGGAATCTAAGGAACTTGCTCCCGGGTATGTTTATACTGGTTATTCCTCTATAACTGGGTTAACCATTCCAACAACAGATCATGGATGGTTCTATGGGATGAAGGAAGTTGGGAATGATAAGCTGATAAAAAGAAGAACATTTGCTCAAGTAGGTAGGACTCCATATACTGCATTAAAGGATGCGGCAAAGTATATTCCAAATGGGCCTTACCATGTAGATGGAAGAGATGATACTGTATCAATCCATCCTACCAATTTCAATCAAGCTCCAGTAGCTTCATTTACATGGCATGAAGAAACAGGAGAAATCATATCATTTAATGTAACCACCAGAAAAAAGCTTAAGGCTTTAGATGTTGCCAAGAAATCTCAAATTGATGGTGAAACAAAATCCTTAGATTCTGGAGTAACCCAAACAGATGGCTCTTTGCCAGATAATTCAGTAGATGGTATTACTGGAGAAACCATTCCTTCCAATGCTCCTAACACTTACGATTCTCGAGTAGATGGTATCACGGGAGCTGCAACTAGACCCAGCACAGATAAATATAAAGATGAAGAAGCAACTAAGAAACTCTTAGAGAAAGACCCTAATTACCTTAGGAAATATGCTCCTGAGTATCTTGAGAAAGTTGTAAACGAATACAAAGCTGCAGGGAATGATCCTATGAAATTAGCTGCTATCTCTCTGGATAATTATACAGTAAAGGTAAAAGCTAAGGTAAAGGAAACAGTAAACCCAGAAGATTTCAACCCAAAGAGCTCCAGCCCAGTAAAAGTTCAGGGTAGGATTTCTGGATGGCAATCATTAGAGAGAGATAAAACAATTCAGATAGTCCCAAAAAGTGATGGGTCAAAATATGAATATTGGGATAACCCAGAAGTAGTTAGAGAAAAGGAAATCGAATTAAATCTCTCTGCTAAAGACCTTTTAGGTTATGCAGGTGATGCAGATTCTTCCAAGATACTCGCATTCAATCAAGTAAATGATGCTTTACAGAAACAGGTTGAAGCTACAATGGTTACAATTGGGCAGCCAACTCTAATGAGCTCTCAAATGCTCTCTATTCAGAATGTTTCTCAAAAGTATTCTGGAGATTGGTACATTAAAGAAGCTTCTCATCGAATAGATGCCTCTACTGGGTACCTTACCACATTCGAATTAATCAAGAAAACCATTTCAAATGGTACAGTGGTTCAATCGGATGTAAAGGTAAATACCCAATCTTTAGCAATGAAGGTTCAGAAAATTGCTAATGATCTTACTCCTGCTGAGATTGCTAAAGCTGAACAAGTAAAGGCATTCCAGGAAAAGATTCTAAAGGAAACCGAAGATATGGGAGAAGTTACAGTAATCACAGGTACTGATGAACAGGGAAGAGAGTATACCGAGATACAAGCAAGTCAAGATGCAGTATCTTTAAATAAAGCTACTCAGACTGCCAATATTAACAAGAATGATCAAATCCTAAAAGATAAAACAAAATGAGCCTGGTATATTTAAGGGAAAATGGTTTAGAGGGAATTGGTCGATTCTATTCTACTTACCGTGGAATAGTAATTAATAACGAGGATCCTTTAAAACTTAATCGATTACAAATCGAAGTCCCAGATATAACTCAAACATTGGTTTGGGCTTATCCCAAAGGACAGCCTGGACCCTTGCAATCAGGAGCTAAGTATTTAACTCCAGAAATCAATGATGTAGTTTTCGTGGAATTCCAATCTGGAGACCCGAATTATCCTCTCTGGTCATACTGTGGATGGGCAAAAACTCAAGTACCACCGGAATTAGAAAAGAAGGAAGTAATCGGAATAGTTACTCCAAATGGTAACAAAATATTTCTAGATGATGAAACAAACACTACGAAAATTTTGTTGAAGGTATCCGAGGATAAATTTCATGAGATTACATTGAGCCCAGATGGTGTAATTATAAAAACTCCTACACCTATTACTCAAGAAACACAATCCACTTGGGACCAGACTGCAAAAGAGGATCATAATATCCGAGGAAAACTTGTGATATTCAATGATGGGGAAGTTGGTACAACGATGACAGATAAACTCCTTCAGAGATTAAACAAGATTGAGGATGATATTAATAACCTTAAACTTGGATTAACCCAAGCAGCTGCAGTAGCTACCCCAATGGATGGTGGTAAAGCCGCATTCCTCTCTTTAGCTGGGTATGCTAATACGCCATTAGTTAAAACAGTAATGGCTGATATTGAACATCAAACAGTAAAACAATGAGCGAAAATATATTTGAAAAGTCAATTGGTTCAGGGCCAACTTTTCCCATCCAACTAACCAGTGGTTCATGGAAACCTAAAAAAGGTTCATTGGAATTAATCGAAGATAACATTATCTCTATCTTGGTTTATCAAATCGGATTTAGATTAAGGCAAGAGATATTTGGTACTCGAAATTATGAATGCTTGGAAGAACCAAACATAAATGCAACTCGGTTATTAGTATATCGATTTACTAAAGAAGCTATCGAAGCTTGGGAACCAAGAGTGAGACTTTTGGAAACCCAAATACAATTCACTCCTTCAGAAATACAGATTAGGTTAAGATACCAAGTTTTAACTAATCAGATGGTTGGAGAACTTGATTTTTCATATCAAAAATCGGCATAGTTATGGCAATATTAAAGAATCCCTGGTTAGATGTTTTCTCAAGATCTTACCAATCAATCAAGAGCCAATTGGTTCAAAACATGAGAACTAAGTTGCCCGAAGTTACTGATTATTCTGAGGGCAACATTTTTATTATCTTACTCTCCCTGTGGTCTTCAGTAGCAGAAGTAATTCATTACTACTTGGATAACATGGCAAGGGAAACTTTCTTTATCTCAGCAAGAAGGTACTCATCCTTAGTTAAACATTCGAAGTTGGTGGATTATCACATTAAAGCAGCAATCCCAGCTTCTACTGATGTATTAATCCAAATCAATAATGGAGACATGGCTAAGGAAGATTATATCATTCCTATTGGTACAACCTTTAATGGTACAAATGGATTAACATATATCTCCACAAAACAGAAAACTTTCTACAAAGATACCTATGGAGTTTATGTCCCAGTAGAACAAAAAACATTGGTACCAGAAAAAGATCTTGGAGTAATCTCAGATCCCAATGCTATCATTTATATTGATGAAACAGATGGGTTCTATGTTGAAGGTTCTGCAGTATTAAAACTTGGTGGAATTCTTTGGACTTTAGTAGAAACATTAGGATATTCTGGACCTAATGATAAACATTATATGGTAGAATTAACCGAGGATCAAAAACCTTACATTGTATTTGGTGATGGAATGTATGGTGAAAAACCAGCAGTTAATTCTCCAATATTGCTCAGTTACTTCATCACAAAAGGTGAAGCTGGTAATGATGCAGAGAATACCATTACATCGGTAGATGGTGATCTTGGTATCAAGGACATGACTATCACAAATCCGAATAGAATTACTGGTGGTTCAAATTATGAAAACTTTGATATGCTAAAGGAACATGTTCCTTTAAACATCAGAACACTTGGAGTAGCAATCACCAAACAAGATTACATAGATGTAACTAAACTTGCTCCTGGTGTAGATAAAGCATACATCGATTTTAGGTGTGGTAAATTTGTGGATATCTATATTATCCCAGATGGAGGAGGGGTTGCCTCGGAATCTTTAAGGGATGCAACTTATCGATATGTTTCAAGCAAGAAGATCATCACTACAAATATCCGAGTATTACCTGCTGGTAGTTCCTATGTAGTTTTGAACTTAACAGTAACTGGTATGCCATCATTAAGAAGTAATATTATTTCTGATGATATACTGAGAGCTTTGGTTCAGAATTATGATTACAGTAATTCGGATATTAACAAGGTAATCCGATTATCCGATTTATATGCCCTCATCGATAATTTGAGTACAGTGGATTATCTTACCATCGATAGTATTTATACAATCCCTTACCCAAACAAATCCGAGGACACAGAAACAGATTTAAATCTGAGTAACTTTAAAGTTAATTCCATAGAAGATGAAGTAAATTATACGATATCTTATTTGGAGAAAGATACCTTTACCATTGCTTCAGAATTTGGAGAAGTTTATTCTACTTTCCTTGGTTCTCCAATCACAATCATCTCAGAAAGTGCGGGAGTAAACTTTACATTCACAATTGGTAATCCTTTATCTGGAGCTTACAAAATCGGAGATACTTGGGAAATGAAAGTGATACCAAATGGTAAAGACCAGATTATCAATGATTACTCAGTACCAAGAATCATTGCAAGCAATGTACATATTAATGTAATCGAAACATCATGATAAACTTTCATGCTTTAATGGATTTACTCCCCTCTTATTTTAAAGCCTTCGATACTTACAAGGATCAAAATGATAAGGGAGTATTAGAAAGGTTCTTAGAATTAATCGGAGAATCTGTTGTTGATGATACTGATAGGAATTCATCGATGTTGCCCAATATAGATAATATCCTTGACATCATCGATGTAGAAACTACCCGAGCGGGATTACTCGATTATATCTATGATTTTTTAGGGGCTCCACCACAAGAATATACTACTCCAGTAACCGAAGGAGAATTTTTACATAATCCTCCATTCTATGTATGGTACTTGGAATACAATGTTCAGTTGGAATATTCTACTAAACTGGGATATAAACCAGAGAATGCTCAAAGGGTAGTAAAATACTACTCAGCTATTGACCGAAGGTTGATAAGGTATGCAGTATCCCTATATAAAATCCGAGGAACAGAAAAGTTCTACAGGGTATTACTTACTGCATACTTTAAACTCAAAGGTTACACATTAGAAGAGGAAAACTTATTAACCACTATCGTTGGTAAAGCAAGATATGATACATCGTTAACTTATGACAGCAATTATCAATATGATGGTGATTCTACAGATTGTAAAGCTTGTTCAGGGTATATCATCGATTTAACCTCAGTAGCCTCAACCCTTAAACCAGAAGAACAAGCTCGATTGGAAAGGGTGCTTGCTAAGTATGCTCCAATTAATGTTCAATTAATGGTTGCTTATGCTTTCTGTAATATTATCGTAAGCACACAGGGTCCATCCATCGAAGAGGGCATGGTGGTTGTTACTGGTAATACAGATAAAGCAGTAAGGGGGTATGACCATACGGTTAGTATTTATTACGAATCCAATATCATATTCTTGGGCTGGTATGATAACCAAGGAACACTACTCTCTACAAGTTTTTCTTATACATTTAAAGTAACAGAATCTACTCAAATCATTGCAAAATATGAAAGAGATGACTTATGATATTATTACAACAAATTCAGGATATTGATAAACTAACCAAGGTATCTTTAGAACTTGCCGAAGCAGCATCTAATTATGGAGCATTAAAAATTATCTTTGGTGTCTTCATGGTGATGATGTTATTAATCGTATTGGTATTCGTATCCCAGTCAGTATTTTTAATCAAAAGGGTTCAAGGGATTTCCGATGTATCCGATAAAATTGATAATTATTTCGAAGGATTATCAGAATCCGATATTGGTAAGGAAGAAGCTAATTCGATGATTAGGGAAGTTCTAAATCACAATTCAGTACTTATTAAGTATTATATAATCCGAGTAAGATCCGAGAACCATATTTCTGATAAAGAAAACACAGAATTAAAAATTCAAAGGATCCTTAAAAATATCCATTCAGAAACTTCCACATTTTTAAATAAATTTCGATATAAGTCCAAACCTCTGGGAGTACACTTAGATGTAGAAACTGATACTGAAAATTTATTTAATCTGATGTTGGAACAAATCTACATACCAAAAGAACATTTTCAATTGTCTCAAATGGACCAATCCATCGAATTATTCATGCAAGGTTTGAAACTGAATTATGTAACTAAAATAGAAAACTCATGAACACTAAATCATTATGTATTATCTTAGACCCCGCACATGGAAATGATGTAAAGGGTAAATGCTCTCCAGATGGTACTCACAAAGAATATCTTTGGAGTAGAGAAATTTGTAAAAAGCTAGCAAGTAAGCTAGACACCCTCGGATATGAGGTACATTTTACTACCCAGGGTTTAAAGGAGCCTGGACTATCCAAACGAAAGTTGGAAGCTAACAGTATCCCAACTTCAAATGTAAAATTGCTTATCTCATTACATAATAATGCAGCTGGAGATGGTAGTAATTGGTACACTGCCTCTGGAGTAGAGATTTATACCTCTCCGGGAAAAACTCAATCCGATATCTTTTCATCCATGATGTATGGACAATTAAAAAAGGATTTCCCTAAACTTAAATTCCGATATGGGTCTCCCGATATGCAGGATTGTGATAAGGATGCCAACTTCACCGTATTAATGGGAAATTATTATGCCATGCTTATCGAATGGTTATTCCAAGATAACAGAGAAGAGGTAAGTATGCTAAAGGATGAAAAGATAAATAATGCCTTCTGTGAATCCCTGATAAAAGGAATCGAAGATATAAACCAATATGTATATGAACACTTAAAAAAGTAAACCTATGGGACAGATTCGGTATCATGATTACTTATCCGAGATCAGGTCTAAGAAAGCTAGTGAAGCTGTTGCTATTCCAATTGGAATTGGACCATTATTTGGATATAATGTAATCTTTTATGATGGAACTACTCTGTTGATTTCAGCAGACGATACAAAGAATTTCCGTCATAACTTAACAAACGAAAGAAATGTGTTGGTTAATCCCAAATCTGCATGTATCACACCAGATGGGATTTTAACCTTAGAATCCTCAGAATTGGAGGTACCTCTAAGCTTAGGTAAATTTACTGGAGTAAAAGAGGTAGCTTTAATCGCAACTCATCTCTTCTCCAAACAAGAAGGAGGTACAATTACATCCTATCGAGTTTATGTAAACCCGGATCAGCAAGATGCTTGGACACCTAAACTAAAACAATCCAGTTCTACAATGGAAACTTGGCTATCCTTATTAAGCGGTACTCTTAGAAGGAACCAAGAAGTAGTACTTGCAATGTTCTCTGTAGAAGTTGTTGGAGAAGATTACCTTATCAAGGATATCATGAATCCTTATAATTATCTGTGGGGAGAAACGGATTATGTACCTTTATCGAGGTATGAAGCTGATATGGCTAACTTAAATCTGCTAATCCCTAAATATGATTCAAGGTCAATTGGACTTTCAAACTTTACTCAGAAAGTAAGTAAGAGAAAATATACTAATGGAACACTTACTCAATTTAGTAAGTCCAATATTGTTACTATCGAAGACCCAGGCCTTACACTAAATACTCTGGGTGATGCAGTAAACTTAGTGGGAGGTATCCATTTCGATTTTTCTTCTATTCAAATGAGTTTAGAAGATCAATTAGTTGCTGAGCTTTCTGCAACAATGGATTACATTATGCCAACCCCGCTCAATGTTAAATTCCAAACTCCAGTAGCTTTTAACTGGTTAAGGAACAACTCACAAAATGAAGACACTGGAGAAAAAATTCAACAAACCAATTACAGTGTATATGGGCTGTTGAATATGTATGAAAGTAATTTCCAATTAGTACTTCAGTTCTACCCAGTTGGAGATCAAGATACCAATCCAAATCTTATTGCTTCGGATGTACATTGTAAGGCAGATTTTACAATGGATATCTCAAGAATGATATCTTTGGTTGATATGTATGATCTGAACATTGAAGTTGTTTCTGCGGCAGGTACTACTGGTTCAGGTGAAGTAACTGGAGCAGGTAGATATAAGCGGGGATCTCTTGTAACCATAGTTGCCTCTCCTGCCAGTGGTTCTGGATTTGTGGGATGGTATGAGGGTGATGCTTTGATCTCCAATGAACAAGTTTATCGAATAGAAGTAAAGAAGAATACAAATTTAAAGGCAATCTTTAATGGTTCTTCTACAAAGGTAAAAGTTAGTGTTACAGTTAATCCCGCTGGTAAGGCTACGATTAGTGGAGAAGGGATGTATTCTATTAATACTCAAGCTACACTTCAGTGTGTACCAGTAACTGGGTATGGATTCGATTATTGGGAAATCGATGGAGTAAGATACACAATTAATCCTTTAACATTTGGGGTAACTAAAACTACGAATGTTATTTGTAAATTGGTACCGCCAAAACGGGATCTAACATTATTGGGTTCTCCAAGTGGTATCTTCCAATTATCCGGTGCGGGAGCTTATTCTGTAAATGACCCAGTAACAGTGAAGGCAAACCTTCTTTCTCGGGATTACGAATTTGCTGGATGGTACAGAGATTCCGTTATACCCTCTAATTTGGTATCTACCAACGCTACATACTCATTCAATATGCCAGATCAGGATTTGGTTTTATATGCTTCAGCTAACGAAAAGATCATAGAAAATTATTTCGAAATCAGAGTAAGCTCGGGTGCTGGTGGTACAACATCTCCTGCTGGTGTAAATTCATATAAGGAGGGTACTACAATTAGAATCACAGCTCAGCCCGCTAGTGGATATTCATTCTTAGAATGGAGAGCTGGAGGGCCTAGTGGTATTAAGTTGGATTATCCTGCAAGCTTCCAGCATACGGTTACTGGTGATTATTATTTCTATGCTCTGTTCATGAAAGATGAAGAACCAGAACCAGAACAGGTATTGATTAAAACCAATTCTGATAGAGGGGGTTTAACTGAACCAATGTCTCAATATTATGCTAAGGGTTCAAGGGTAACCATTACCGCTACTCCGTGGTCTGGTTATAATTTCGTTGAATGGAGACTTGGGGGTAGGGATGGACAAGTAGTATCTAGATCTGCTAGTTATACATTCACTGCTAATTCCAATGCTACATATTGGGCTGTATTCGAAGAGAAACCAGAAGAGACATATCCAGTACATATTAAAGTAAGTACCGATGGAAAATGTCAATATGTTCTTTCACATAGCACTGCTTCTGGTGGAAGTCAAGTTCCAGATACTGGAGTAACATCTGTTACTACAACTAAGGATTGGAATTTACCCAAGGGTGCCGTAATCCAGGTAGTAGCTCAGGATGGTAGTTCTAAATTCAATAGATGGGAATATACGGTTAATGGTGAGTACACTGCTACTACGGACCATCAAGTTCAATTTGTGGTTCCTGGGGCATTGGATATCGATATTAAAGCCGTTAGTAAAGAGGACCCTCAGCCTCCACAACAGACCGTGAAAGTTTCACTGAGTCTCACAAAAAATAATACTCCATCAATTGGTGATATTAATATTTATCGAAATGGTAGTATTATGGGAACTCATAAACTTTCAAGTTTACCATTATCATTCCCAGCTCAAACTTTTGTTGTGGGAGATAAACTTCATATTAGTTTGCCCGGTGTAGTAGTAACTCGAATTAGAACCGCACATCAAGTAAGTGGTGATTACCGAGATTATACTGATTCTGGTAATACTTCTCGGGATATAACCATAGAAGAGGGTTCAACCATTATAAGCTGGGCAATAGAAGGTAAAGGTTAATTCTTCTGTTCTTAGGTTTTTTATATGTTGGTGGGAGAGGGTACCTTGTGAAAGGCCTTCTCCTTACTATTTTTTAATGTAAATCCTATGTTAAACTAAAATTTCATAACAAAATGTTACTCAAGAAGTTAATTATTATGTTGAACATGCTTCTAATGTTCACAGTTGGAATTGCTGCTCAAACTGCAATGGGTTTAAGTGAAGAAGTTGTTGAGCCTGGGCTTGTAACAGACTTTGCATCTTTTACCGGGATCATGACTTTAGTCTCATTGGTAGTAACCCAACTATCAAAATTAATCCCGGGAATTAGTGAAAAGAAATGGGCTAAACCATTAGTTTCAATTGCAGTGGGGATCTTATCATGCTTATTCGGATGGATATTACAAATTTCTCCAGTATTAGAAGGATTAATCTGGTATATGGTAATTCTATATGGAGTATTTGCTGGGCTTTCTGCTTGCGGATTGTATAGTATACTTAAACCATTAATCGAATTAATCTTTCCTCCCAAACGGGAATAGGTATAACATTATAATAAGATAACACATTTAACCCAGACTCTATCAATTAGGGCCTGGGTTTTTTGTTGTAGATTATCCCCATGTTTCTTTCATATCTTCGATAGCTTCATGAATTTCCTTGTTAAGCGTAGAGATATATTTAATGTAAAGCTTAGTCTTAGGCAATTCGAAGAAATCTAATAAAGAGCTAGTTGTAAGCCTGGGTTTAGATTCTTCACTGTAAAAGAAAGGAGGAGGACTCATCTGTAATTGAAATAACAGATAAGCATCGGCAGAAAGGTTAGCTCTCATAAATTCATGAATTTCGGATATTCTTTCTTGTTTAACCCTTTCATCTTCTGATAAGTCTGATAAATCCTCTTTTGCTCCTTCAAAGCAATCTTCGAAAGAAGCAATAGCAACATTAAAATCCAAAGATTGTTTGGAATAAGCATTGATTAATAATCGAGTCTTATATAATTGAAGAGAGCTAATGATGGTAGCCTTAAATTTTTCTGGGTTCTCAGTACTCAGATTATAATACTTCCGAAATACATAAAGTAACTTGTCATAAAAATATGAGATTATTATATCCCTTGAAACATTGAATCTTCTTGGGTCAATGTTTTTAGCTAACTTCCGAATTAAAGGTGTCATGCTCTTATAATAAAAATTGAAGAGTTCGACATCGTAATCTTCAGGTAATTCTTTCAGCCTATTGATTTCACCTTCTGCAATCATAATTCCGTTGTTTTAAATAAATGTTTATGCAAATATATAAATAATATTCTTTTATTATGAGCTCAGGGTAATAAAATTTAACCCTAATCAGGGAAGTAACTGATATATAAGGAGTTATAATTAGGATAACCTAAGGAACAATTTACTACTATCAATTTTCAAAACAAACATATAGATAACATGGCAAAGAAAGATAAGAACAAATTTGCTTTCGGAACAGACTTTCAGCAAGAGATATTACATTATATCATAAAAGATAAAAATGGTATCCTTGCATTAAACCAGGTCAAAGATTCCTATTTTACTCTCATCAATCATCAAGTTATTGCAAAAGCATTAGCTAAGCTTTCCAAAAAGAATAAACGAATCCCTAAAAATGCTTCAGTACTTAATCAGGAGATACAGGATTTACTTTCTGTGAAAGGGATTGCAGATTTAGTTACTAAGGATGATTTGGTTGAGATTAAACATACAGTAGAAAAACTTTATTCAGAGCCTTTATTGGATGGAGAGGATATCCGAGAAAAGGTTTTGAAATTTTCTGTGTTTGTTCAAATGAAGGATTTGAATGATAATTTCGATTTATCAGATTTTAATCAATATGATGAATATTCTAAACGTATTGCCAAACTCCTTTCAAGGACAAAGGAAAAAAAAGATCAGCCATTATACTTGGTTAAAGATGTAGTAGAACGTCAATTTGTGAGACAATCCGATCCGATGGTATTACCTACTCCATTTAGGCAATTAAATCACTTAGCAAATGGTGGAGGATTCCCAAAAGGTTCAATCATTGTTGCATTGGATAAATCGAAAGCAACCAAAACTTTCACATTGGTTAATGTTGCGAGAAGTTATTTAAAAATGCAAAAGGTTGTTCTTTATATAGATATGGAAAATGGAGCCAGTGAAATTATGACTCGTATGGAACAATCAACGTTGAACAGAAGTAAAAATGATTTGTTGTCTGGTGATGTGGATAAACTGGAACAAAAACATTTAAGAAAATATCGAAGACTGGGTTCAGAATTCATCGTAAAAAAATTACCCGCAAATGTTGGGACAGTTTCTGATATTGCTTCAACAATCGATGAAATATACAATGATACTGGGATGAAGGTTAATGTATTGGTAATCGACTTCATGGGGAAGATGGGATCATTAGGAAAACATGAAGATGATTTTAATCGTATATCCAATGTATACATAGAGGTTGGTAACCTTGTAATGGAAAAAGATATTGATATCGTATGGACTGCTCAACATGTTACTCGTCAAGGAGAAGTAAGAAGAGAAACAAGGTATGAAGAATCCGATATAGCAAAATGTATGGACATCTCTCGTACTGCTTCATTTGTTTTTGGGTTAAACTCTACTCAAGAAGAAAGAGAACATGGAGTTCAAAGATGGGAAACAGTAGTTGCAAGGGATGCTCCTTCTTGGGGAAGATGTTTATTTAACATTGACCTGGAAAAACAGAGATTCCAGGAATTCACAGTTGCTCAGAGAAAAGCATACGATGAAAAGGTTGCTCCCAATTTAGACAAGCAACTAAAATCTTCAAACTCATTCAAGAAAAGGGATAAGCCAGTAGCTGACCCAGAAAAAATGAAAAAAGCAAAAGATATATAATATATAATATGTAT
>ONZY01000348.1_pt1 | contig 44133 bp, 50 predicted proteins | sample 1671451 | NCBI WGS metagenome assembly ONZY01 (sample SAMN06348158, study PRJEB24527) | human gut metagenome | biome: human gut; feature: ankylosing spondylitis patient; material: feces | host: Homo sapiens | place: China | collected 2015-10 | reverse complement strand
TGCTTGAACAATTTTTACTTCAGAATATTGTCTAACTTTTTGGGGTCACTTCATTCAAAACGGTGTGCGGGGCCTTTACATTTTGGGCATTTATACCTTTTTCGCCGCAAGGAACAAATTCGGCGGCGCGGGAAAGAGATTCTCCCGCTCCAGCACCGCGAAGCCCGCGTCGGCGACCGACCGTTCGAGCGAGCGCATCGTGTCAAATGCAACGTAGGGGCGTTTGCCGGTCTTGTATTCGAACCACTTGCGCACACGCTCGCGCGTGAGCCCCTCTCCCAGACAGTCCGATACCAGCAGCAACGTTCCCTGCGGCTTCAAGAGCGCGCGGATGCGCGCAAGCGCCGCGCTCCGATCTTCGATGTAGAGCAGCACATTGCAGGCCAGCACCGCATTGAAAGATCCCTCTACAAGGCAGCCGTCGAACAGATCCGTCTGCGTGACGGTCACGTTCTCCACGCCCTGCGCTTTGACTTTTTCCTGCGCGCGGCGCACCATTTCGCCGGATACGTCGATCGCGCGCACGGACTGTACCGCGGGCGCGACCGCAAACGTCACGATCCCCGTCCCGCAGGCAAAGTCCAGCACGGCATCCGTCGGCTTGAGATATTTTTTGAAGTGCGCGGCGGTCTTCTCATAGGCCTCCGCGTAGTGGTTGCCGACCTGCGCGTCGTAATTCTGCGCACGGCCGTCCCAAAACTCGCTCACCGTCGGCATACCGTTTTCCTCTCTCTTTTTTCTCTTTTCGATCAGGCGTTTTGCTTTCCGCCCTTGAACACCATGTGAACGCCGTCGCTGCTGGTGAGATACGCCATCGGCCCGTAGGCCTTGATGCCGAACTCCAGCACATCGCCCACATGGACCTTGTCCTTCACGGCCTCGACGTCGAGGATCGTGTGGTCAGACGACGCGCCGATGACCTCGATACCCTCCATACGCGGGACAAGATCGAAGCAGTTACCGTAATCCACGCGGCCCATCGCGACAAGCGCACGGCGGCGGATGCCGCGATCCTCGTAGTGGCCGACCTCGCCGAAGGCGTTCACGCTCAACTCGCCGACCGGAAAGCTTGGCTTGTCGCGGCACTCGATGACCTCGGCCTTGATCGTCATGACGCCCGTTTCCAAAAAGTCGGGAGCGAAGTTGTCCGTCTCGCCGCGAAGCCCGATGTCGCCAAGGCGCAGCAGGTTGATGCGGTAGGGCATCGTGCCGTTCATCGCCATGTAGGCGGATGTCGACGCGCCGCCGCTGATGTAGTCAAGCTTGCGGCCGATCTCGCGCTCAATGTCGGACGCGAGGCTGACAAGGCCCTGCATGTTGCGCTTATTCGGTGTGACAGAGCCGTAGCAGCTCAAATTGACGCCCACGCCCGCAAGGCGCAGGTTCTTGAGCTCATGCTCGATCTCGAGCGCGGCATCAAGCGCATCCTCCTCGTTCCAAAAGCCTTCGCGCAGGTCGCCGAGATCCATCATCAGGATGACCTCGTGCACCTTGCCCTGCTTTTTCGCCTCTTCGTTGAGCGCGCGCAGCACGGTGATGTCGCTCTGCAGGCTGATGTCACACAGCTCCACCACGTCGGGGAGCTCGGAGAGCATCGGGATACGAATGAGCATCAGCGGCTTTTTGCAGATACCCGCCTCGCGGATCGCGCGCATCTGGCTGATGCGGGACGTGGCGATGAACTTCACGCCGCTCTCTTCATAAACGCGCACGATCTCCGGCAGCGACGACACAGCCTTGACGACGCCTGCGACCTCGATGAGCGAATCATGGCAGCGCTCTACGAGCGCTGCCAGATTCGCTGCCAATTTATCGAGATCGAATTCCACACAGGGATATTGATTCCGATTCATTGTCATGATTTTTTAATTCCTTTAGGTAGAGACCTTTCTGTTGGGTCGCTAACTGATTTACTGCGCGACTTTCTTGCTCTTCTTGAAGGGCTTGCCCGCAAGATCCTTGAGCGTCCAGCCGATCAGCACGCACAGCCAGTTGATGATGGGCATCAGCCAGTTGAAGATGGCCCAGGGACCGTAACCGCCGGCGCCCCAAGGAGCGATGTTCAGGGTGTCCTTAATGAACACACCACAGGTGTTCCAGGGGATCAGAGCGGAGGTAACGGTACCGGCACCTTCAAGGGCAGAGGACAGAACCGACGGGTGCACGCCCATCTTGTGATACTCCTCGGCATACATACGGCCGGGAACCACGATGGAGATGTACTGCTCGGGCATGGTGGCGTTGGAGAGAACGCAGGTCACTTCGGTCAGGCCAACGAGAGCCGCAGGGCCCTTGGCAAACTTCTTGAGGGCGTTGACGATGACCTCGAGCTGGTGGGTCTCCTCCATGATACCGCCGAACATCATGGCGATGATCGTCATGGAGACGGAGGACATCATACCCATGATACCGCCGCTTTCCAGCAGTCTTGTCATGGTGTAGCTCGTTTCGGGAGACAGGGTGGATTCGAACATGGCGAGCGCTTCGTCGGAGAAGTAGTAGCCGTTCTTACCATAATCGAAGATGGTACCAAGCGTGCAGGCACCGGGCTGGAAGATGAGGCCCAGGATGACACCGGCAACAATGCCGAGGGTGATGCCGGGAATCGCGGGAACCTTCAGGGCAACTGCCACGATAACGACGACCGGAGGCAGGAGCAGCAACGGGTTGATGTTGAAGATACCGCCCTCCGCGGCGTTCAGCGCGTTGGAGAACTCGATCACGCGGGACATATCCGCATCGCCGCCGTGATACTGCATCACACCGAGAACGCCGAAGAAGATCAGGGTGATGGCGTAGGTGATGCCGGTGGGCAGCATCATGGCCTTGACGTGGGTGATAACGTCCGTACCGGCCATGGCGGGAGCGAGGTTCGTCGTATCGGACAGCGGGCTCATCTTATCGCCGAAGTAGGCGCCGGAGAGGACGGCACCGGCAGTCATGCCGGGGCTCATGCCAAGGCCGAAGCCAATGCCCATCAAGGCAACGCCCATCGTGCCCATCGTGCCCCAGGACGTACCGGTGGCAAGAGAGGTGATGGAGCAAATGAGAACGCACGCGATGAAGAAAATCGCGGGCTTGAGGACTTTCAGGCCGTAATAAATCATCGTAGGCACAACGCCCGCGTTGATCCATACGCCGATCAGGATACCGACGATGATCAGGATGCAGATGGACTGTAACGCTTTGTAGATGCCGTCCATCATGGACTTTTCAACTTCATCCCATTTGTAGCCGAGATGCAGTGCCATGATTGCGGCAGCCATTACGCCGACAAACATAGGGACGTGCGGGTCAACACCGAAGATGATGATACCGACCGCGAGTGCCGCGATCAGGATCGCCAGCGTCAACAGGGCTTCCCACAGTTTGGGCATTCTTTTTTCCTTACTCATAGTGTTACCAACCTTTCGAAATTTTGGGGGTCGCTTCGCTATTTGTATGGATATCTATGCATTTATTTTAGCATGATTCCATAGCGATAGCAAGTGTTTTTGAATGGTGAACGCAGTTTTACGGTAATGCTCTTTCCTTCTTCAATTCTCGTGGTATCTACCGATGCAGGTTTTGGATCGCACTCCTCCTTTTGGATTTTACACTGGCACAACACAAGGGGTGAAATGCTGCTTGTAAAATGCAGAAAATACCTCTCTCCCCGGCCCGCCGATCCCCCATCGGCAGGCCGGGGATGAGGTCATGTATACTTCCGGCATGGCACGGGAAGGGAACCCGTGCCGCCGGCCTCGCAGGCAAGAAACGCGAGGTAGTATCCGAAATAATTACCAGCCGAGCTTGGTCATGGCCTCATCAACAGCCTTGATGACAATGTCGATCTCCTCTTCATTGACGATCAGCGGCGGGACAAAGCGCAGGACGTTGCCGTTGGTGTTGTTGATCAGGACGTTGCTGTCCTTGAAGCACAGGTCGACGACGGGCTGGCCGGAGGGCTTGTTGAGCTGGATGCCGTCGATCAGGCCGAGGCCGCGGATCTCGTTGACCGCGTCGGGGTGGTTCTTCTCGATGACCTTGTGCATCTGGTCACGGAAGTACTCGCCCATCTTGCGGGAGTTCTCGATGACGCCGTCGTTGATCATCACGTCGAGCGTGGTGGCAGCGAGTGCGCAGGCGAGAGGACCGCCGGCGAAGGTGGAGCCGTGGGTGCCGGGCGTCAGGGTCTTGGCAGCCTCACCGCGGGCGCAGACAGCACCGATGGGCACGCCGGAACCGAGCGCCTTTGCCATGGAGCAGGTATCAGGCTCAACGCCGTAGTTCTGATGCGCGAAGAGCTTGCCGGTACGGCCGGAGCCGACCTGGACCTCGTCGAACATGAGGAGGATGCCCTTCTCATCGCACAGGTCACGCAGGCCCTGCAGGAATTCCTGGGAAGCGGGACGCACGCCGCCCTCGCCCTGGACAGGCTCGGTCAGGATGGCGCAGACGTACTCGTCCATGATGTCCTTGACGGACTGGAGGTTGTTGAACTCAGCATAGCGGAAGCCGGAGGGCAGGGGCTCAAAGTAGCGGTGCACCGCATACTGGCCGGTGGCCGTGCAGGTCGCGAGGGTACGGCCGTGGAAGGAGTTCTTCATCGTGATGACGACGAAGCGCTCGGGATGGCCGTGATCCTTGGCGTACTTGCGGGCGAGCTTGATCTGGCCTTCGTTGGCCTCAGCGCCGGAGTTGGCGAACAGCACCTTGTCGAAGCAGCTGTTTTCGACGATCAGCTTCGCGGTCTGGACGGCAGGCTCGTTGTAGAAGTAGTTGGAGCAGTGGAGGATCGTGTGGGCGCGCTCTTCGAGGCACTTGACGATCGCGGGATGGCAGTGACCGAGACCGTTGACGGCGATACCGCCGATGAAGTCGAGGTACTTGTTGCCGTCCTTATCGAAGACGTAAGCGCCTTCGCCGCGCTCGATGGAAAGGGGCATACGGACATGGTTGCCATAGAGATACTTGTCGCCGTTCTCGATGACTTCGGCGTTGGTCTTGAACTTTTCGATCATTGTATATGTCCTCCTATAATAAATTGGGTGTATGTTTTACCATTTGATGCCGACGCTCGGCTGTGCGGTGCCGATCGTCGTGCCGGTGCCCTCGTTCGTGAAGGCCTCGTAGAGCACGGAGTGCGGCTTGCGGCCGTCGATGATGTTGACGCTCGTCACGCCCTCTTCGATGGCCTGCACGCAGCAGTCGACCTTCGGGATCATGCCGCCGGCGATCGTGCCCTTGTCCTTGAGCGCCTTGACATCCTCGATGTTCAGATAGCTGATGACGTCGCGGATCTTGATGTCGTTGCACAGGCCCTCGATATCGGTGAGGATCACGAGCTTTTCAGCGCCCAGCGCGGAAGCGAGCTTGCCCGCGGCGGTATCGCCGTTGATGTTGAACGTGTGGCCCTGACCGTCGGTGCCAACGGGGGCAATGACGGGGATGTAACCCGCGTCGAGCATGGCGAAGATGGGCTTGGGATCGACATAGTCGATGTCGCCCACGTAGCCGTGGACCTCGTCGCGCTGGTGGCAGTGATAGATGTCACCGCTGACGCCGGAAAGACCGACCGCCTTGCCGCCGAGCTTGTTGATAAAGCCGACGAGCTCGGTGTTCACCTGGCCGACGAGCACCATCTCGACAACACGCATAATGTCGGCGGAGGTGTAGCGCAGGCCCTCGATGAACTCGACGGGGATGTCGAGCTTTTCGAGCATCTTGTTGATGCCTGGGCCGCCGCCGTGGCTGAGCACGGGCTTCATGCCGAGGAGCTTGAGCAGCACCACGTCGTGCATGACGGCGTCCTTGAGCTCTTCGTTGATCATGGCGTTGCCGCCGTACTTGATGACGATGATCTTACCCTGATACTTCTGAAGGTAAGGCATTGCCTCCATCAGAGTTTCGACCTTGTTTGCGATATCGCTCATGGTGGAGCCTCCTTCAAAAATTAGGTGCGGTAGTCGCCGTTGATCTTGACGTAATCGTAAGTGAGGTCGCAGCCCCAGGCCTTGGCCTCGCCGTCGCCCTGATAGAAGCGGACGATGACGGTAATGTCATGCTCGGTGAGGACCTTCTTGGCGAGCTCTTCGCTGAAGTCCGCGCCGAAGCCGTCCTTCATGACCTGCACTTCGCCGGCAGCGCTCTTGATGATGCAGTCGGCACGGGTCGGGTCAACGTCAGCGCCCGAATAACCGGCAGCGGCCATGATGCGGCCCCAGTTGGCGTCGCGGCCGAAGACGGCAGCCTTGAAGAGCATGGAGCCCGCGATGGACTTGGCGACCAGGCGCGCGTCGTGCTCGGTGGGCAGGCCGTAGGCCTCGACCTCGATGAGGTGGGTCGCGCCTTCACCGTCGGAAGCGACGCGGCGGGCCATATCGGTGCAGATGGCGAGCACGAGGTCGGCCATCGCTTTCTTGTCTTCTTCGGTCTTGATCTCAACGCCGGAAGCGCCGTTGGCGAGCAGGAAGATCGAGTCGTTCGTGGAGGTGTCGCCGTCGACGGTGCACATGTTGAAGCTCTTATCCACAGCCGCGGAGAGCATCTTCTGCAGGTCTGCGGGATCCGCCTTGGCGTCGGTCGTCACGTAGACGAGCATCGTCGCCATATTGGGGTGAATCATGCCAGAGCCCTTGGCCATCGCGCCGATCTTCACGGTGCCGGTGGAGAGCTGCAGCTCATAGGCGCACTCCTTGCGGACGGTATCGGTGGTCATGATGGCGTAGGCAGCCTCGGAGCCGTTCTCCTTGGCAAGCTTTGCGGGAATGATCTCGCGGATGCCCTGAAGCACCTTGTCGACCGGAAGTCTCTGGCCGATGACGCCGGTGGAGCAGACGAACACTTCGTCCTCGCCGAGGCCGAGCAGCTTTTCCGCCTCGCGCTCAACGGTGCGGGCGTCTTCGATGCCCTGCTTGCCGGTGGCGGCGTTGGCATTGCCGGAGTTGATGACGACGGCGCGGGCCTTGCCCTTTTTCAGGATCTCGCGGTCAAGGATGACCGGAGCTGCGCAGAACTTGTTCGTGGTGAAGCAGGCCGCGCAGGAGCAGGGCAGGTCGGAGTAGAGAACAGCGACGTCGGGCTTCTTGTTCTCGCGCTTTTTGATGGCGGTGTAGACCGCGCCGGCGGTGAAGCCCTGCGGCGTGGTAACGCCGCCCTCGATCTTTTTCAGATTGGACATGTGGGGGGATCTCCTCTCTTAACGTTAGTTTAACAGCATTCTTGCCTAAATCGGGTCGAAACTCGTCGAGCCGAAAATTACGGATACATCGGGGGCATCATGAGGCCGGTGGTCTCGGGCAGGCCCATGATGAGGTTCATGTTCTGGATGGCCTGGCCGGCTGCGCCCTTGCCGATGTTGTCGATCACGGAGGAGACGATCAGGCGGTGGGTACGCGCGTCGAAGGTCGGGGTCATCTCGCAGAAGTTCGTGCCGTAGACCCACTTGGTCTGAACGGGCAGGCTCGCCGGGAAGACCTTGACGAAAGGCTCATCCTTGTAGAAGTCCTTGTAGAGCTCGTAAACTTCCTCGTTGGTGAAGTCTCTGTCGCAGGTAGCGTAGATGGTGACCTCGATACCGCGAACCTGGGGCAGGAGGTGCGGCTGGAAGTTGATGTACTGCCAAGTCTCGGGCTTCATCAGATCCTTGCCGGTGATGTAGGCAATGTTCTGCTCGATCTCGGGCGTGTGGCGGTGGCCGCCGCCGAGGGCGTAAGCGCAGAAGTTGTTCTCCGCCTCAGTGAGGAGCTTGTTGAGGGCGGGACGGCGGCCTGCGCCGGTGTAGCCACTCTTGGCATCGATGACGATGGTATTGTCAACGATGTGACCGGCCTTGAGCATGGGCTGCAGGCCGAGGGTGGAAGCGGTAGGATAGCAGCCGGGGTTGGCGATGAGCTTCTTGCCCTTGGCAAGGTCGCGCATGACCTCGGGGATGCAGTAAACAGCGTCGTGGGTCATCTTGGCATCGGGGTGCTTCTGGCCGTACCACTTCTCCCAGACGTCGACATCGCGGAAGCGGATGTCAGCGCCGATATCGATGATGGCGCAGTCCTCAGCGAGCACGATCTCCGCCCACTTGGCCACGTCGCCAGAGGGGACCTGGATCATGATGACATCGCTCTTCTTCGCGGTCTCGCGGACGTTCTCCTCCGTGAGGTCCATGATGACCTGATCATAGAAGCCGCGCAGAGCGGGATGATGCGTGGAGATGGCATCGCCGACACCGTAGGTATCGAGCACGTTGACAAGCTCTCCCTCGTGGTGGTTGACCATCATGCGGAGCACTTCGCCGCAAACATAACCGGTAGCACCGATGCAGGAATAATGGATCATGTCTGTTTTCCTCCTTGTTGATTCGACATTTTGTCTGACAATTTTGTACTGCTTGGAAAATCCCGTGTGTAGGCATTGAATTTTCTTTGGTGATATTGTATAATCCAAAAGCAGTTTTGAAAAGCGAATATATTTTTATATGCGCATTCCAAAATGGAATCTTTGAGGTATTGTTGATTATTGAGGGCATTTATAATGAGTATTCGTAAATATATTGCCTATCTCCGCACTGTGGAGACCGGCAGCATCACCCAGGCGGCGAACGAATTAGGCTATACGCAGTCCGCCGTGAGCAAAATGATCTCCGACCTTGAGCAGGACTGGCAGGTCAAGCTCTTAACGCGCAACCACTCCGGCATCGAAATTTCCTCCGACGGCATGGTGCTCCTCCCCACGATCCGCGAGATCGTCAAGGACTATGAGGACCTCAACTTTGCTGTGTCCGAGCTGCATGGCGTGCAGTCCGGCACGCTGCGCCTCGGGTGCTTTACGAGCCTTGCCATCAGCCTGCTGCCGGAAATTCTGAAGGACTTCCACCGGACGTACCCCAACATTCAGATCCAGCTGATGACCGGCGAGTATTATGAAATTTCCGAATGGCTGCGCCGCGGCGCGATCGACTGCGGCTTTCTTGCCATCCCCGCCTCCAACGACTTTGAGACGACGCCCATCCTGCACGACACGATGGTCGCCATCCTCCCAAAGGATCACCCGATGGCGGACGCGTCTGTCTTCCCGCTCGAGCAGCTGCCGCACGAGAACTTTGTGCGTCTGATGGAGATCGAAGACTACGAGTTCAACCGCCTGCTCGACCATTACAACATCCATCCCGAGGTCACCTACGACACGACGAGCGACTTCGCGCTCTTGTCCATGATTGAGGCGGGACTTGGCGTCAGCATCGTGCACAGCCTGCTCATCAAACCCGGGCGCTATCATGTCGCCGCTGTGCCGCTCAACGTCAAGCAGTCGCGCGAGATCGGCATCGCCGTGAAAAAAGGCTTCCTCCCCTCCACGATCACGCAGCTTTTCCTCCAGCATGTGGTCGACTACACCAAGGATATGGGCGAGATCACCGTCATCCGGCACTGAGTTTTTCTTGAAAAATCAGGGAAAATTTCATTTTCCAACCGGCGGTTGGAAAGGATTTTCCCCGATTCAACCACCGCGCCATTGTCAATCCTCCCCACGCCCCCTATACTGAGTCCATAACCGGTGATTCAAAGCCGCGGCTGCAGCACGGGGCAAGGAAGGATCAACATGTTACGATCGGCGATCAGGCGTTTGCACGCGATGTGCTGCCTGAATATGAGGGAAACGTCGGCGCCTGACTTCCCGTTCGACGCGGGACACCCGCTCATCGCGTTTCCAACGCTCACTTTACTATTATAATGCAGTGCAGGAGGATAGACAACTTGGAAGAATCGACAATGGGCGCGCGCATTCTGCGCCGCCGTAAAGAAAAAGGACTGACACAGGAGGCGCTGGCAAACAAGCTCGGTGTGAGCAATCAGGCCGTGTCAAAGTGGGAGGGCGATGTCTGCTGCCCTGACCTGCAGCTTTTGCCGCTGCTGGCCGACACACTGGAGCTCAGCCTCGACGAGCTCTTTGGCCGCGAAAGCAAAGAAAAGCCCACCCAAAAAGCGGAAGCGGACAGCCAGATCTTGCCCATCGCGGCAGAGCTGCCGTGGGAGGATGACGATGCCATCCACGCCGTGCTCTTTCAGGGGCACCGGCTGCTCCAACCGAAACAGGGGAGCCTGTTCCGCCACGACAAATATGACGAGATCCGCAAGACCGTCGAGTTGCACTTTTCCGGCACGGCGCAGGATATTTACAGCGACTTTTCCGTCGTCTGCACCGATTCGACGATCTCTGGCAGCGTCAGAGCCGGTGACGGCGTGACCTGCGCCGACGTCGGCGGCGATGTGTCCGCGGGCGATGACGTGACCTGCGGCAATATCGGCGGCAGCGTGCAGGCGGGCGACAGCGTGCACTGCACCGGCGACGTGCAGGGCAATGTCCGCGCGAGCGACAGCGTCACCTGCGGCGACGTCAGCGGCAGCGTGAGCGCCGAGCGCGTGCGCTGCACCAAAGCCGGCGGCGATGAGCAGGAGGGCTTCACCTTTACCAAGAAGGGCAAGAGCTTTTCCTTCCCTCTCCGATAAAACCGTAAAAGCGTGGCCTTAAGAGGTCGCGCTTTTTTCCTTGTCATCGCGGCGGGTTTGTGTTACCATAACATTGACAAAGGAAAAGGTGGGAAAATCATGGAAAATACCTTCAAGAGTTCCGTCTTCGGCGGCTTCAACCGCGATGACGTCATCCGTTATATCGAAAAAACCTCGCTCGAGAGCAAGCAGCAGATCGAAGCGCTCGAGCAGGAGAGCGATGGCCTCTGCCGCGAGAATGCAGAGCTGCGTGACAAACTCGCCGCCGCCGAGCGCGAGCGTGATAAGCTCGCCGAGTCCTATTCGACCGCGTCCAGTGCGCAGGACGCGCTCAAAAAGGGTCTGACCGCCGCGCAGGAGACGATCTCCGAGCTGCGCGCGCAGATCGAAGAGGGCGCGCAGAAGCTCGCGAGCGCCAAGGCAGATTATGACCGCCAGCTGAAAGCAAAGGAAAGTGCTGCCGAGCAGCGCATTGCCGAGCTGGAAGCGCAGCACGCCGAGCGACTTTCCGCCGCCGCACAGGAGCGCAAGCGCCTTTTAAGCGAGCTTGACGAGCTTCGCCCGCAGGTCGAGGAATACGGCCGCGTCAAGGCGCACATCGCCGACATTGAGCTCTCCGCCCGTGAGCGCGCCGACGCGCTCGACGCCGCCACGCGTGAGCGTTTGCAGGCAATGATCGCGGCATGCAGAGGGCACTGTGAGCAGGCGCTCTCGACGCTCGGCGCGACGTGTGAGAGCGTGTCGAACGAGCTCAAGCGCGCGGACGCCGCCGTCGCGCAGCTGCCCGAGGCGTTCACCACACTGGAGGGCCAGCTCGACGAGCTCAAAAAGTTAGAGCAGTGACAAGATAGCAAAAAAGAAGTGCGTTCCCGTTAGGAACGCACTTCTTTTTATGCTAATTCGCTGTACTGATTAAAAATGTCTGCAAACTCGTCCAGATGCTCGCGCAGGTCGTCGGGCGCCTCGGTGCGAAAGTAGAGCACCTCTCCCCCGCGGCGCAGGATAAGAAACTGGTGGACTTCGTCCGGTTCATTTGGAAGCCGGGTATTTGGTTTGATAAATTCTGCGTAGTACGCTTCGTCAAAGCCGTCAATCGAAAGCGTCTGCGCACCGTCTTCCATAAAATAGTCCCGCAGCTCATGTGTCAAGGGCGTTGCCAGCACAGAGATACGCGGGGCGTAGAAGTCTACCTCTGTGCTCAGCTGCTCCCAGCCGTCGATCATTCCCGCATACGGTGTTTCGCCGACGGAGTACACATGCCCGCCGAGCGGCGTCGAAAGATCGCGCTGATCGCACCAGTCGAACGGATCGCCGCCGAGCTCTTCGGCGCGAAGATAGGGCAGCGTCGGCTCGTCATAGGCATCGCCGTACTTGCTGTATCCCCCTTTTCCGAAGAGCACCGCGACCATCAGCACAACGACAATGAGCGAGAGCGCGCGGTCTATCCCCGTCCAGCGGTTGCGCGGCATCTTCTCTACGCGCTCGCAATCCTCCATCGCGCGCTTAAGCGTACGCATCTCTTTCCGCTCCTGCGCGCCGCTGAACATACCGATGATGCTGCCAAGGAGTAGCGAAACGCCTTGAATCACATCATTCTTCGGCATCGTGAGCAGCGACAGCAACGGGATACTCCACACATAAAACAGGAAATAGATGAGCAGCACGTCTGCCACCAGATAGAGCAGCGGCAGAAAATAGCTGCGGCGCAGCTTTTTACACAGTCTTCGGTAGCCGTAGGAATCCGTACAGTCCTTCGGCGTGGGGACGCGCGCAGTCCTGTCACCGCGCCAGATATAGAAGATGCCATCCTTCGTCCGGCAGACGTACTCCCAGCCCAGGCGGGCGCGCTTTTCGCGCAACAGCTCGTCGGGGTCGTCATCGTCCGCGGCGGGTTCCAGGTGATAGCGGCAGTCGCGCGGCTCGCCGATCACAAAATCGTCGTAGCGGAGCAGGAGCTTCCCCTCCGCCGCGCGCTCGGAAAGCCACTGCTCGATGCCGCGCGGGTCATAGGCGCTGGGCACAAAGCGGATGCTCTTCGTCTCGGGCTCATTCTCTTCGTTCGGCGCAGTCCCTCCGCTCTCCGGAAGCTCTGTTGTCTCGCGCAGGTTTTCGTCCATTCGCGCTCCCTCCTCTCTTCTCTCTATGGCAAAGTATAAAGAAGCGAGGGGGATTTTTCAAGCAAGTTCAGTGAGCATTGACAAAAATCGCGCGCAAGTTTATTGTTACATCGCAAAAAAGGCAGGAAATTCCTGCCTTTTTTCGTTTCACAGCAAAATCGGCTGAATTTGTCTTCCCTCCAGCGCCGCCTCAGCCGTCGGGATAATTTTGCGGAAGTCCGCGATCAGCGACGTGGGCTTCGCCTCGGCGTTGTCCTGCCCGAAGGGGACAAAATAGTAGTTCTTGCGGTTCAGCAGCGCCGCGATGTTCGGCGCGCTCGCGGATAAGCCGTCATTCGTCGCAATGGCAAGCACAACGGGCTTGCCGTTGCGCAGGTGCCCCTTCGCCGCCATCGTCACCGCGCCGTCCGTGATGCCGTGGGCGAGTTTGGCAAGCGTGTTTCCCGTGCAGGGCGCGATAACGAGCACCTCCATCGCGCCCTGCGGGCCGAGGGGCTCGGCTTCGACGATATTGCGCACGGCCCTCCTCCCCGCCAGCGCCTCCACGCGGGTAACGAAGTCCTCCGCCGTGCCGAAGCGCGTGGAATACTTCGCTGCGTTTTCCGACAAAATCGGGACGATCTCATGCTCGCGCGCGATGTCCTCGTAGAGTTTCAGCAGCTCGGGATGGTTGCAGAACGAGCCGCAAAAGGCAAATCCGATCTTCATGCTTCCTCCTTGATGAGTCGACATAACGTCTTTTTGATGGCGCGCGCCGCCGTCTCTGGCGCGACGCGCCCGGGCAGTCCCCCTGCCTTGAGATACGAAAGGCGCAGCGTTTCGACCGCGTCCATGTCAAAGCCGCTCGCGCTCGCAAGCTCGATGAGCAGGCAGTCCGGCGGCAGCTCGGCAAGGAGCGTTTCGTCCAATACCTGATGCGGCACGGTGTTGAACACCACGCGGAATTTCCCCAGCGTGCCGGAGAGGCGGTTCGTGTGCAGCGGCGCGTAGCCGAACGCGTCGATCCACGCAAGGTCCGACCGCTTGCGCGCGCTGACGCTGACCTTCGCTCCCAGCGCGCTCAGATCGTGCGCGAGCACCTTTCCGATGCGGCCAAAGCCGAGCACGAGGCATGGCGTGCCGTGCAGCGTGACACTCGTGTGCTTCATCGCCGCCTCGATGGCCCCCTCCGCCGTCGGGATCGCGTTGCGCACACTCAGCTCTTCCGAGGCAAAGTAGTCCGTGATCGTAAGCCCCAACGACTGCGCGAGCGTTGACGCGTCGTTTCCCACATTGCCCGCGAAAATGCGGTGCTCGCGCCGCAGCGAGCGCAGCAGGCTCTCCATCGTGAGCTCTGTGCCGCTCAAATAGCCGTTTTTCTCCGCCGGCAGCGGCAGGACGATGATGTCTGCTTTCAGTGCGTCGCACAGCGCCCGTTCATTCGGCGCACCGGTCAGCTCCCACGAGCAGACGTCGTACCCCTCCGCCGCCATCATCCGTGCGAGTAAGCGCATGCGTGCGTCGCCGCCCAGGAATGCTATCGTCTGGTCCATCTCATTCCCCCTTTTCCATAAAGGGTATGCCGCAGCGCATGCGCGCATGACGCAAACTATTTTTGATTTTTTGCTTGACAACTCTATTTTTATCGCTATAATAAGAATTATTCTAATTCTTATTTAGGAGAAACACATGACCAAGTACGCCCAGCAGATTCTCGATCTCGTCCTGTGCTCCACCGAGCACCCGACCGCCGAGCAGATTTTTTTGCAAATGAAGCAGGAAAATTCCAAAATCGCGCAAGCTACGGTGTATAACAACCTCAACGCGCTTGTAGCGGACGGCAAACTCATCCGCCTGTCGCAGCCCGGCGCGCCCGATCGCTACGACAACACCACGCGCCACGATCACCTGATCTGCACCCGTTGCGGCGCGCTCGCAGACTTCAAGTTCACCGACCTGACGCACGACATCGAAGCCTCACTCGGCGCGCGCATCCAGTCCTACGACCTTCGCATTCACTACCTCTGCCCCGCCTGCCGCAAAGCGCAGGAAGAGCATTAAATTTTGAGAGAAAAAGGAGAATTTCACCATGAAGACCAACAAGTATTCCGGCACCAAAACCGAGCAGAACCTGCGCACCGCCTTCTCGGGCGAATCCGAGGCGCGCAACAAGTACACCTTCTTCGCCTCCACGGCCAAGAAAGAGGGCTATGAGCAGATCGCCGCGCTCTTCCAGAAGACCGCGGACAATGAAAAGGAGCACGCCAAGATGTGGTTCAAAGAGCTCCAGGGCATCGGCTCCACCGCCGACAATCTGCTCTCCGCCGCTGAGGGCGAAAACTACGAGTGGACCGACATGTACGATTCTTTCGCCAAGACCGCAGAGGAAGAGGGCTTTCCCGAGCTGGCGCAGAAGTTCCGCCTCGTCGGCGAGATCGAGCGCCATCACGAGGAACGCTACCGCGCGCTGCTGCGCAACGTCGAGACCGCCAAGGTCTTTGAAAAGAGCGAGGTCAAGGTCTGGGAGTGCCGCAACTGCGGCCACATCGTCGTCGGCACCAAGGCCCCCGACGTCTGCCCCACCTGCAACCACCCCCAGAGCTACTTCGAAGTCCACGCGGAGAATTATTGAGAATCGACAAACTAACAAGAGAGCCGCAGGCTGTGCCTGCGGCTCTCTTACTATTCACTTACTCCTTCGGCAGCAGGATGCAGATCGTCGTGCCCTTGCCCTCTTCGCTATGAAGCTCGACTGTACCGTGATGGTACTGCACGGCGTGCTTGACGATGGAAAGGCCGAGGCCCGTGCCGCCGCTTGCCTTCGAGTGGCTCTTGTCCACGCGGTAGAAGCGCTCGAAGATGCGGCTCTGGTGCTCCGGCGCGATGCCGATGCCCGTATCGGCCACGGAGACGAACGCCTTGCCGTCCCGCTCGCCGACGCTTACCTTCATGCTGCCACCCTCGACGTTGTACTTGATAGCGTTGTCGCAGAGGTTATAGATGACCTCGTACAAAAGCCGCCGTACGCCTCCGATGGTCTCGCTCCCGCCCTCGACGGCGATCGCGATGTGCTTCTCCGCCGCCGCGGTCTTGAGATCGTCCGCCGCCTCCTGCGAAAGCGTGAGCAGGTCGACCGTCTCGCGCGGCATTTCGTCGCCTTCGTCGAGCTGAGAGAGACGGATGATATCACCGATCAGCGTGACAAGGCGCTGCGCTTCTTTTCGGATGTGGCCGACGAAGCGGGGGACGTCCTCCTGCTTCACCATGCCATTTTCCAGCAGCTCCGCGCTGCCGATGATTCCTTGCAGCGGCGTTTTGAGCTCGTGCGACACGTTCGCCGTGAATTCACGGCGCGTCTGCTCCGCTGTCTCGCGCTCGGTGATGTCGAAAGCCAGCAACACAGCGCCGACCGCCGCGCCGCTTGCGCCGATGCGGCTGACGTCAAACTGCCAGATACGGCCGCCGCGCTCCACGCGCGCCTCACTGTGCCCCTCGTCCATGGCGCGCTCGATGGCAAGGCTCATGTCGTGGCTGCGGTCGATGGTCAAAAAGTCCTGCCCGACGCAGCTCTTGTCCGTGCCGAAGAGCTTTTCCGCCGCGGGGTTGATACTCAGCACATGCTCTTTTTCATCGAGCAGCACAAGCCCTTCGCGCATGCTGCTCGTGATCTGCGAAAATTCCGTCTGCTGGCGCTGAAGTTCGTCCATCTGCTCGTCGATCTGCAAGTGCTGGCGGTTGATGCGCCCGAGCAGCGGGGCGAGCTCCTCGTAAGCGTCGTTTTCAAGCGGATGCTCAAGGTCCAGCTTGTTGAGCGGCTGGACGATGCGGCGCGACAGGCTCTTGGCCAAAACAGAGGACAGGATCAGTGCCACGATCAGCACCACTAAAATGGGCTGCACCATGCCGACGAGCAGCACACCCGCCGTCGCACGGCTCATCGAAATGCGCAGCACGCTCCCGTCCGCGAGCCTTTCCGCGCAGTACATCGTCTTTTGCAGCAGCGTCGAGGAATAGCGCGTGCTCTCGCCCTCGCCGTATTCCAGCGCTTGCTTGACCTCCACGCGGTCAGCGTGATTTTCAAGGCTTTCGGCGTCGGTCACGGTGTCGTAGAGCACCGTACCGTCGTTTTCGATCCACGTCAGGCGGTAGCGCTCGGAGGAGAGCTGAGAGAGATACTCCGTCCCGTTTTTCTCCACGGCGACGGCGGCAAGCTCCAGCTCGTCGCGCAGCTGCTTTTTTTCGACGCTCCCGAAGTATTCGTACAGGCAGCCCATGATGACGAGTAGGCTCGCCAGCAGCACCGTGCCCGCCACAAGCAGGATGGAGTGAAAGATCTTTTTTGTCATGCCTTGCCCTCCATCCGGTAGCCCACGCCGCGCACGGTCTCGATCTTCTCGCCGTACGCGCCGAGCTTCTGCCGCAGCGTGCGGATGTGCATGTCCACCGTGCGCGTCTCGCCGCAGTAGTCCGTGCCCCACACGTCCGCCATGAGCTGGTCGCGCGAAAACGCCGTGCCGGGATGGGAGAGGAACAGGCGCAGCAGTTCGAATTCCTTGTATGTCAGCGCGACGCTCTCTCCATCCGCCGTGACGGTGTGGCTCTCTTCGTCGAGCACCAGACCGCCGCAGCGCAGCTGGGCTGCCGTCTTCGTGCCACAGCGGCGCAGCACCGCTTTGACGCAGGAGACGAGCTCCATCACGCCGAACGGCTTTGTCAGATAGTAGTCTGCACCGAGGTCGAGACCGCGGATCTTGTCGTATTCCGCGCCCTTGGCCGTCGCCATGACGACAGGGATATCGGAAAGTGCCGCGTCCGCGCGCATGCGGCGCAGCAGCTCCATCCCGTCGATGCCGGGGAGCATCACATCGAGCACGACAAGCTCGGGTCTTCCCGTGCGCAGCGCCTCCCAGAACGAAGTACCGTCCTCAAAGCCCTTGGCCTCAAAGCCGGTCGATTGCAGGGCATATACCTCGATATCGCGGATACTGGCATCGTCTTCCACGCACCAGATCATACTTTACCCCTCCTTATGCTCTCCTGTCACAGAGAAAATGACCCATTCGGCGATGTTCGTCGCATGGTCGCCGATGCGCTCAAAATACTTGGCGATCATCAGCAGGTCGAGTGCGAATTCACCATCATCAGGGTCCTGCGCGATGCGCTTGATGAGGTCCTCCTTCACGCGCGCGAAATAGTCGTCCACGGTGTCGTCCTCGGCGATGACCTGGTCGGCAAGCGCTGTGTCGTGCTTGACGTAGGCATCCACGCTCTCGGTCACCATCTTGATGGTCGAGCGCGCCATCTCGCGCAGGAGATTACTGTTTTCCGCACCGCGCCCGCCGAGGAACGTGATGATCTCGGCAATATCCTCGGCCTGGTCGCCGATGCGCTCCATGTCCGTGATCATCTTGAGCGCCGCCGAGATCTGGCGCAGGTCCTTTGCCACGGGCTGCTGCTGCAAAAGAAGCTTTAGGCACAGCGACTCGATCTCGCGCTCCTTGCGGTCGATCTCCTGATCGAGCGGTGCGACGCGCGCGGCCAGCTCCGCGTTGCCCTCCGTCAACGCCTGTGCCGAAAGGGCGATGACCTCCTCGCACAGCGCGCCCATCTCAATGAGCTCGCGGTTCAAAAGCGCAAGCTGTTCATCAAACCGGCTTCTCATTTAACCGAACCTCCCCGTGATGTAATCTTCTGTCCGCTTGTCCTGCGGCTGGGAGAAGAGCTTCTCCGTCTTGCCGTACTCTACGAGCTCGCCGAGCAGGAAGAACGCCGTATGGTCGGAAATACGCACCGCCTGCTGCATGTTGTGCGTGACGATGACGATGGTGTACTTCTCCTTGAGCTCCATCGCGAGCTCTTCGATCTTCGACGTCGAAATGGGGTCGAGCGCACTTGTCGGCTCGTCCATCAGCAACACCTCGGGCTCGACCGCGAGCGCGCGGGCGATGCAAAGGCGCTGCTGCTGGCCGCCGGAGAGGCCGAGCGCGTTTTTCTTCAGGCGGTCCTTGACCTCGTCCCAAATCGCCGCGCCGCGCAGGGATTTTTCAACGATCTCATCGAGCTTTGCCTTGTTCTTCACGCCGTGCGTGCGCGGACCGTAGGCAATGTTGTCGTAAATGCTCATCGGGAAGGGGTTCGGCTTCTGGAACACCATACCCACCTGACGCCTAAGCTCGCTCACATCGACGGACGAGTCAAAAATGTCCTCGCCCTTATAGCGGACGCTGCCCGTGATTTTCACATCGGGGATCAAATCGTTCATGCGGTCGAGCGTCTTTAAAAACGTCGACTTGCCGCAGCCGCTCGGGCCGATGAGCGCCGTAATGCTTTTTTCGGGAATTTCAATGTTGATGTCCTTGAGCGCCTGATGGCTCCCGTACCACAGACACAGGTTCTCAACGGAAAGGATGTTGTTCATAGCCCTCTCCCCTCTTTCAATTTGTCTTCAAAGGCGAGGCCGTACCAGTGGCTCTCGCCGCGTTTTGCCGTTTTCTGCACGCAGTCGTCGCAGAATTCCGCCGCGTCTTTCAGGGCTTGCGGCATGCCTTTACCGTTCATCAGCTCGCCGCACAGGGCGGAGACGAACACATCACCTGTGCCATGCAGCGTCTGCGGAAGGCAGGGCTTGAAAATTTCCATATACTGCCCGTTCAGCCGCGCGCAGTAGCCGATCTCCTCCCCGCGGTGGACGCCGGTGATGATGACATTTTCCACCGTGAGCGCTTTAAGAAGCGTTTCTATCGGTGAGTCCATCCCGCAGCCCGCGAGAAGCGCCGCCTCCGTGCGGTTGGGCGTGATGAGCTGTGCGCTCTCGCACAGCGCGCGCATCGCCTGCACGTACTCTTCGGTAAAGCAGCCGTACAGCGCGCCGTTGTCGCCGAGCACTGGGTCGACCACAACGATGGTATCCTCCTCCGCAAAGTCGCGGAGGAAATCTTTTGCAAAATGCATCTGCTCCACCGAGCCGAAAAAGCCCGTGCAGATGCCGTCAAATTTGATTTGAAGCTGTCTCCAGTGCGCGGCAAAGGCCTTCATCTCGTCCGTCATGTCGCGCATGACGTAGCTGCCGAAGCCGTCCGCCGTGTGCGTCGATAAAATGGCCGTCGGCAGCGGTACCGTCTCCACCCCGTAGGAAGAGAGGATGGGCATGGCCACGCTCAGCGAACACTTGCCGAAGCAGGAAAGGTCATTTAAGAGCGCCATGCGTTTCAAGCCGCTTCCGTTGACAGGTCGTATCATTGCTGTTTCCTCCTGAAGTATCGGCCGACCAGATCGGCGATGAGGTTAATGAGCATCGTCAGCAGCATCAAAATGGCCGCGATGGCGAACACCACCCCCGTATCGCTCGACTCCTTGGCGTAGAAGTACAGCGCCACCGTCAGCGTCGCGCCCGCGTTGTGCATACCCTCAAAGAAGTTGTAGAGCATGTGCGCCGAGCCCGCCGTGAATAAGAGCGCCGCCGACTCGCCGAGGATGCGTCCGATCGACAGGATACAGCCCGTCACGATACCATCCACGCAGCTTGGCAGCACCACCGTGCGGATGGTGCGCCATTTGCCCGCGCCCAGGCCGAACGCGCCCTCGCGGTAGCTCTGCGGTACGGTCTTGAGGCTCTCCTGTGTCGTGCGCATGATGGTCGGCAGGTTCATGATCGTCAGCGTCAGCGCACCCGCAAGAAGCGACGTGCCGTTTTTGCAGAAGATCAGCATGCCGACAAGGCCGTAGATGATCGACGGAATGCCGGAGAGCGTTTCGGACGCGTATTCGATGATGGAGACGAGCTTTTTGTTCGCGGCGTATTCATTTAAGTAGATGGCCGCGCCCACGCCGAGCGGCAGCACGATCAAAAGCGTCGCGATGACGATGTAGAGCGTGCTCAGGATGTCCGGCAGGATGCCGACGCGGTTGGCAAGATAGCTCGGCGCGGTGGAGAGCATCTCCCAGGTGATGTTCGGAATGCCGTTGCCCAATATATAACCAATCATACCGACTACGAGCGCGCAAGTCAATACTGCGGCGACGCCCATCAGGAGCTTCATCGCCGTGATATAGGCCTTGCGGCGGGCCGAGGAGTGCATTTTCAGCATCAGTTACCCTCCTTGTCGCGCTTTAAGAAGAAGTTGAGCGCCGCATTGATGAGCAGGATGAAAAGATACAGCACGAGCGCGATGGAAAAGAGCGCCTGACGCTGCAAGCCGCTCGAATACGACATCTCGCTCGCGACCGCCGTCGTGAGAAAGCGGACGCTCTCAAAGATCGAGCCGGGCATGTTCGGCGCGTTGCCCGAGACCATCATCACGGCCATCGCTTCGCCGATGGCGCGGCCCACGCCGAGCACGACCGCCGCGGCGATGCCGCTCTTTGCCGCCGGAACGGAGACGCGGAAATAGGTCTCGACCTCAGTCGCACCGAGGGCAAGCGAGGCGTCCTCATATTCATGCGGAACGGCCTCGAGCGCCGTGACGCTCACCTTGATGATCGACGGCAGGATCATGACGGCCAGCACGATGATGGCCGCAAACAGGCTTGCGCCGTCCGGCAGGTGGAACGTCTTGCGGATGGCAGGCACGAGCACCAGCATACCGACAAGGCCGTACACGACCGACGGGATCCCCGCGAGCAGGCTGACGGCGGCCTCCAGCACGGTGCGGACCTTCTTGGGCGCGACCTTGGAGAGGTACACCGCCGTCAAAAAACCGATGGGTACGCCGAGGACGATCGCGCCCGCCGTGCCGTAAACACTCGTTAAAATAAAGGGCAGGATGCCGTACTTCGGCTCCGCCGACGTCGACGACCACACCTTGCCCGTGAGAAACGGCACAAGGCCGATCTTCTGAATGGCCGGGATGCCGGAGATGATGAGATACACCGTGATCAGCAGCACGCATCCGACCGTAATGAGGCCGAGAAGCAGAAAAATACCGTGGACGACGGCTTCAAACATTTTTTTCCTCTGCGCCATAATTGTTTCCTCTTTTTGCTGTCAGCGGGAGACGGCTCACGCCGCCTCCCGTGATGGTTCCTGTGTTCTGTTAGTTGGCTGCGACCGCACCGGCAGCGGCGATGATGCTTGCCGCGTCAGCGGACAGCGCGTAGTCGAAGAAGGCCTGTGCCGCGGGGGAAAGCTCGGTGCCCTCCTTCGTGACGAGCACGAACGGACGCTGGACCACATAGCTGCCGTCCTTGACGGTCGCCTCCGTGGCTTCCACACCGCCGACTGTCAGCGCCTTGACGCTGTCGCCGACCGCGGAGAGGGAGGCATAGCCGATGGCATCGGGGTTCTGGGACACGGTGTTGATGACGTCGCCCGTGGAGGTGAGCTCCTGACGGTACTGGCAGGCGTCCTTGGTGTCGGTGATGGACTCGAAGCCGTCACGCGTGCCGGAGCCGGCCTCACGGCCGATGAGCACGATCTCGGCGTCGTTGCCGCCGACATCCTTCCAGTTGGTGATCTCGCCGGTGTAGATCTTGGCGATGGTGTCAACGTCGAGATCGGAGACAGGGTTCTCGGGGTTCACGACAATGGCGATGCCGTCGAGCGCGACGACGGTCTCAACAAGGCCGGAGGCCTTTTCGTCATCCTTGAGCGCGCGGCTCGAAAGGCCGATGTCGCAGCGGCCTTCGCTAACGGCCTGAATGCCGGAGCCCGAGCCGGTGGGGTTATAGGTGAACTTCACGTCCTTGTTCATGGCCATGAAGGATTCGCCAAGAGAGTTGATGACCTTTTCCATCGAGGTGGAGCCGTCGGTCGAGACGGTACCGGAGAGGGTCGTTTCGGTGTTGCTGCCGTCAGTGTTGGTGTCGGCGCTGTTGTCGTTCTTGCTGCCGCAGGCGGTCAGCAGGCTCAGCGCCATGACAGCGGTCAGCGCAAGAGTGAGAAACTTTTTCATTTGAAATACTTCCTTTCAATTTTTCCAAGATGTTGTTCCTTGCTACATTTGCCATCATAAAGGCAGGTTGTAAAATCAGAAAGTCGCCTTTTGTAAAATCGCGGTAAAAGAGAAAAAGGACGTTTTCCGATGGAAAACGTCCTTTTTGAAGGTCCAAATATCGTGTTATTCGGTGCGCAGCGCTTCGACAGGGTCCTTGCGCGCGGCGATGCCGGAGGGGATGAGGCCCGCGATAAACGTGAGCGCCATGCTGATGACCACGAGCGCCGCGCCGCCCGCCACCGGCAAGATGGCGTTCAGGCTCTCGATACCCGTCAAGTGGTGTACGACGAGGTTGATGGGGATGATCAGCAATAGCGTGATGCCGATGCCGATGGCACCGGAGCAGAAGCCCTCGATGAGCGTCTCCGCGTTGAACACGCGCGAGATGTCGCGCTTGCTCGCGCCGATGGCGCGCAGAATGCCGATCTCCTTCGTGCGCTCGAGGACCGAGATATACGTGATGATGCCGATCATAATGCTCGACACGACGAGTGAGATCGCGACGAATGCGATAAGCACATAGCTGATGGCGTTGATGATCGTCGTGACCGAGCTCATCAGAAGCGCCACATAGTCGGTGTAATCGATCTGGTCGTCCTCGGAAACGCTGCTGTTGTACTGCTCGATCGCATCGGCAATGGCGTCCTTGTCGGCAAAGGTCGAGGCGTAGATGTTGATGGTCTTGGGACTTGCGAGGTCGACGTCGCCAAGCAGCTTCAAATTGTCCTCATACGTGCCGTTCGAGACCGTCGCAGGCATGTAGTTGTCATAGAGCCAGTTGTACTGCTCGCTCGTCAGCGGCGTGACAGCGGGCGACTTTTCGAGCGCTAAGTCAAGCGCCATGGCGAGCTGATCGCTCGTCATGTTGGAAAGTCTCGCCTGCACGCCTGCGGCGTACTGCTCCGTCACCTGCTCGCGGATAGACTGCTCCACGTAGCCGAAAAGCGTCTCGTCGTCCATCTGCGCGATGTAGGACTTGACGGTCGCCTCATCCACGCTCATCTGCTGGGCGTAGGTCGAGATCACCATCTGCTCGATGCTCGCGCGGTCGAGCGAGCCCATCTGCTGGTCCACGATGGCGGAGAGATACTCTTCGCTCGGCACGCTCATCATCGCGGTGTAGGCTGCGGCGCGCTCGGTGACGGAAAGCGTTTCGAGATAGTCCGTCACGTCCGCTTCCTTCTGCTCGTCGCTCACGGAGTAGTTGTCCGTCAGGAACGGCAGGCCGAGGATGACGTCGGTCGCGGGGTCGGCCTTCTGCTTGCGTAAAATCTCGGTCTGCCCCGCCTTTTCGACGAGATAGTCCGTCAGCGCAGACGTGTAGCCGATCGCGCCGGAGAGCATCGAGGATACCGCGTTCTCATTCGGGCGCAGGATGCCGACGATCTTCACGCGCGTGCCGACGTCGTCGGAGTTATAGAGGAAGTCGAGCCCCGTATCCGTCGTGCTGACGTCGGTATATGTGCCGCTCGCAGAGTCGTACTGGTAGCGCTCGGCGGGCAGGACGATCTTGAAGCTCATATCGCAGAGGTCTTCATAGCTCCAGCTCTGGATGTCCTTGCTGTCGAATTCCGAGCCGTCGAGCATGTGCTGCATCGACTCCACGACCTCGTCCTGTGCGCTCAGGCCCAGCGAATAGATGACAAGGTCGGAAATTTCGTTGTCCTTGTTGACGATGAGCATGACCTCGTCGTAATTCTGCGGCCAGGAGCCGTAAATGAGGTCATACTGCTCGTGCAGGAGGTCGCCCACGAGCTCGCCGCTCTCACTATCCTGCGGCGGGAGCATCTGCTCCCAGGTCTCCATCGCGGAGTAGGCCGAGCCGAAGCGCTCGAAATAGCTGCTGTAATCGCCGCCGTAGAGCTCGCTCATGCAGGTCTGCAAAAGCTCCGTCACGTCGGACTTGAAGACCTTGCCGTCGGTGTCTTTGGCATAGATGCTCATGCCGAGGTCGTAGTCATAGGAAATGGAGCTGATGTGGCTTGAAAGCTCGTTGTCGCCCTCGAGGTAGGTCTTGAAATCCTTCAAGTTGTTCGTCTGCGTCTCCGCCGAGGCAAACGAGCTCATCATGTCGTACATAATGTTGTTGGAGTAGACGGCGTCGAGGTCATGCTGCTCCCCGTCGCCCTCGTCCTGCGCATGGACGCCCATCATCGAACTGACCATGCTGGACATGTCCATGCTCTCACTCTCGATCGTCAAGGGATAGCTCGATAGTGTATCCTCCTGCACACGGTCGATATAGGTCTGGATGCCATTGCTCAGCGACAGAATGAGCGCGATGCCGATAATACCGATGCTGCCGGCAAAGGCCGTTAAAAACGTCCGTCCCTTTTTCGTCATCAGGTTGTTGAGCGACAGCGACAGCGCCGTGCCAAAGCTCATCGAGGTCCTTTTGCTCCTGCCCGCGGCGGGCTTTTCTTCCACGGTCTCCTCATACGGCGCGCTGTCGTCCACGATCTCGCCGTCCTTTAAGCGCACAATGCGGCTCGCGTAGGTCTCGGCGAGCTCGGGGTTGTGCGTGACCATGATGATGAGGCGGTCCTTGGAGATGTTCTTCAAGATCTCCATCACCTGCACGCTCGTCTCGCTGTCGAGCGCGCCGGTCGGCTCGTCGGCGAGCAGAATGTCCGGATCGTTGACGAGCGCTCGCGCGATAGCGACACGCTGCATCTGGCCGCCAGACATCTGGTTCGGCTTTTTGTCGAGCTGGTCGCCAAGGCCCACGCTCTCAAGCGCCCTGACCGCGCGCTCGCGGCGCTCGCTCTTGCTCACACCCGAGAGCGTGAGCGCCAGCTCCACGTTGCTCAATACCGTCTGGTGCGGAATGAGGTTATAGCTCTGGAAGACAAAGCCGATGGAGTGGTTGCGGTAGCTGTCCCAGTCGGCGTCGGAAAAGTCCCTGGTCGACTTGCCGTTGATGATGAGATCGCCGCTCGTATAGTGGTCGAGACCGCCGATGATGTTGAGCAGCGTCGTCTTACCGCAGCCCGAATGGCCGAGGATGGCGACAAACTCGCTCTCGCGGAACTGTAGGCTCACGCCGCGCAGCGCGTGGACGGTGGTGTCGCCCGCCTGGTAATCCTTGACGATTCGTTGCAGCTTCAGCATAGTCTGCCTTCTTTCTGAGGAAATGAATGAATAAGAATTCCAGAGTAGGATATCATTTTGACCTTTTACCGTCAACCGGCGCGGTCGAGAATTCACCGAAAGTTCATCTTTGTTTACTACTTGATAAAAGGAGCGCCGCGGCATCGCCGCAGCGCTCTCCGATCTTCTTTTAAGCGAACGATGTACTCATCTGCCGCTCGATCTCATAGCGCAGCACTTCTGCGCCCGAGGCGTCGTATCCGACAAAATACACCCGATCCCATCCATAGTCGCCATAGTTGGCCTCTGTCGCCACTCCGCCAGTGAGGAAATACCGGTAATCGCCGTCTTCAATCAACTCAGCGGCAAATGCTTCACGTTTCCCAAAGGTGTAGTCCCCGTTTTCATCTTGTGAAACCGCGCGGTATCGCTCGATCACGGCGCTATCGACCGCGGCATCGTCGACGCGTCCCCAGTAAAAGATATCCCTTACGCCGTTGCGCACCATATCCCACCAGCCTGCGTGAACGCTTTCCCCGTCCGAGCAGTCAAGCGGCACGCCGAAATCGTCCTGCCAGCCAAACAAGGTGTAGAAATGGCTCGTGCCGCAATAGGTCACATTCTCGCTGGCCATCAGCGTGACGCGCAGCGTCTTATAGATGTTCTTGGCGGGAAGGGATGTGATCTCGTGCGTCTTTTCATACACGCCGTAGCGCTGTTCGCCGTCGCGCAGAGCCATGGCGCGCGTCAGGTGTCCGCCGCCGAGCATATTGCAGATGAGCAGCGCGCAGAGCATGATGACAACGCTCTTGACCGCGCGGCGCGCTCTCGTCGGCCGCTTTTCGATCCTCTGCTTTTTCACGGCTGCGTCCCCCCTTCCGGAAGCTCGATCCTCGTCTCGATGCGCTCGCCGAAGCGGTCGTAGACGAATGTCACGTAAGTATCGCCCTCTTCGAGCGGCACGGTGTGCTGGCCGCTGTGCACGTACAAGCTGCCGCTGCTGCCCCAGCAGCTGGAATACCGGATGCTGTCTTCCCCGTACATCGTCTCGCCGCGTTCACTTTGCAGCAACATTGTCTCGATCAAACGCTCATAGACCTTTCGCCCCGGAATGCGGTCATAGCTGCTCACCCAGAGCACCGCCTGCCGCTCTCCCTCGCGCACACCGTATTCGATGCGGTTCAGCTGCACGATATCGTCCCCGACGAGGATGCGCTCGTGCAGGTCTGCCGCGCCGTCGAGCTCTTCCCATGAAATACTGTTCACCGCCGGACTCACGCGCTCGCGGAGGCTCTCGTACACGCCGCTGAGCATCGGCAGCATGAAAAAGCCCTGCACGCAGGCGATGACCGTGACGAAAATCGCGATGCGCTGCACGATGACGAGCCAGAAGTGGCGGTACTGTTCGCGCAGGGCCCTGCCCGTCTCCTCCGGATCGCCCATCAGCTCCACGGCGCGCGCAGCGGCATCCTCCTCCGTATAGCCGTGCTCGACCAGCGCTTCGGCGTGGTCTTCGATGTGACCGGCGAGCTCATTTCTCAGATCGTTTGCTTCATCGCTCGTCAGGCGGCCGACCTGCGCGAGCACGCGGTCGCAATATTCCTTTCTGTCCATAGCCTCACCCTTTTTAAGCAAAGTGCAGCACGGCGTTCACCGCGCCGCTGTACTCCTGCCAGGCTTTCTCCTCTTCCGTGAGCGCCGCGCGCCCGGCGCGCGTCAGGTGATAATACTTGCGCATCCGGCCGGTGGGCGCCGCCTTTTCATAGGCTTCCACATACCCCTCGCGCTCCATGCCGTGCAGCACGGGGTAGAGCGTGCCCTCCTTCATCTCGAAGACATTGCTCGAGCGGCGCGCCAGCTCTAAAATGATCTGGTAGCCGTACATGTCCTCGGTCGAGAGGAGCTTGAGCAGTAGAAGCTGCGTGTGGTCAATGCTCTTTTTCTTCATGTTGCACCTCCAATGATACATAGAATATCTATGCTTGTAGTATACATAGAGTTACGAGGTATGTCAAGCCAAAAATATTTGTAAATTTTTGTTCATTTTCTTAACAGACCCTAAACTTTACTTCTTGTCCTTTTGCGGCATACAATTATAATAACAATCTGAAAATCCGGCGGGACTCTTTTACCGCCAAATCGCATCGACATGAAAAGAGAGGTTCCCCATGAAAACGTATCAAGCAGGCATCGACGTAGGCTCCACCACGGTCAAGCTCGTCGTGCTGGATGAAAACGGACAAATGATCTTCGGGCAGTACCAGCGCCATCTGTCCCACACACAGCGCGCACTGTCCGACTTACTCAAGCAGGCGCGCGCAGCGCTCGGCGAGTGCGCGCTCGAATTGCGCGCCACGGGCTCCGGCGCGATCAACCTTGCCAAGGCGCTCGGCATCCCCTTTGTGCAGGAGGTCGTCGCCGTCGCGCAGGCGCTCGAGCGCGTCGCGCCGCAGGTGGATGTCGCCATCGAACTCGGCGGCGAGGATGCCAAGATCATCTACTTCAAAGGCGGGCTCGAAGAGCGCATGAACGGCGTCTGCGCCGGCGGCACCGGCTCGTTTATCGACCAGATGGCCGCTCTGCTGCAGACCGATGCCTCGGGTCTCGACCGCGAGGCCGCGCACTATCAGCAGATCTACCCCATCGCCGCGCGCTGCGGCGTGTTCGCCAAGACGGACATTCAGCCCCTCATCAACGAGGGTGCGACGAAGGCCGACCTCGCCGCCTCGATCTTCCAGGCGGTCGTCAACCAGACCATTTCGGGCCTTGCCTGCGGCAAGCCCATCCGCGGCCATGTCGCGTTCTTAGGTGGGCCGCTGCACTTTCTCCCCCAACTCAAGGCCGCGTTTATCCGCACGCTGAAGCTGACGGATGAGACGACCATCGACCCCGAAAATTCTCATCTCTTCGCCGCCACCGGCGCGGCCATCGACGAAACGCCCGCCGAGGCGCAGCCGCTCAGCGCGCTCATCAAGCGTCTCGACAGCGGCGTGCAGATGGATTTTGAATTAAAGCGCCTGCCGGCGCTCTTTGAAGACGAAGCCGACCTCGAGGCCTTCCGCACCCGTCACCATACGGCGGTCGTGCCGCGCGGCGATCTTGCAACGTATAATGGCGACTGCTTTCTCGGCTTCGACGCGGGCTCAACCACGACAAAGCTCGCGTTAGTTGGCGAAAAGGGCGAGCTTTTGTACTCGTTCTACGCCAACAATCAGGGCAATCCCATCCAGACCGCCATGCAGGCGGTACATACGCTGCGCGAGCATCTTCCCGCGGGCGCGCATATTGCGCGCTCCTGCTCCACAGGCTACGGCGAAACGCTGCTCAAGTCCGCGTTCTCGCTCGACGAGGGCGAGGTCGAGACCATCGCCCACTGCACCGCCGCGTCGTTCTTCGACCCGAAGGTCGACTGCGTGCTCGATATCGGCGGGCAGGACATGAAGTGCATCAAGCTCAAGGATGGCGCGGTCGACACGGTGCTTCTGAACGAGGCCTGCTCGTCCGGCTGCGGCTCGTTCCTTGAAAATTTCGCCAACTCCCTTGGCATGACGGCGCAGGAGTTCGCGCACGAGGCGCTCTTTGCCAAGGCCCCTGTCGACCTCGGCACGCGCTGCACGGTGTTTATGAACTCCAACGTCAAACAGGCGCAGAAGGAGGGCGCAAGCGTCTCCGATATCTCCGCCGGCCTTGCCTACTCCGTCATCAAGAACGCTCTTTATAAGGTCATCAAGCTCTCCGATGCGAGCGAGCTCGGCTCGCACGTCGTCGTACAGGGCGGCACGTTCTTCAACGAGGCCGTGCTGCGCGCGTTCGAGCGTATCTCCGGCGCGCAGGTCACGTGTCCCGACATCGCGGGCATCATGGGCGCGTTCGGCGCGGCACTGCTCGCGCGCGACCGCTACCACGGGCAGCAGAGCACAATGCTCCCGCTTGAGGAGATCGAGCAGCTCACGTACAAGACCTCTGCCGCACGCTGTCAGGGCTGCCAGAACCACTGCATGCTCACGGTCAGCGTCTTCCCCGGCGGCCGCCGCCATGTGAGCGGCAACCGCTGCGAAAAAGCCCTGCGCGGCGAAAGCGCTGCCAAACCCGGCGAAAATATCTTCTCCTACAAGCGTGAGCGCATGTTCGCCTATCCCCCGCTCGAGCCGGAAAATGCGCCGCGCGGCGAGATCGGCATCCCGCGCGTGCTGAACATGTATGAAAACTACCCGTTCTGGGCGACGTTCTTCCGCGACCTCGGCTTCCGCATCATCCTCTCCCCGTTCTCCACGCGTGCGATCTACGAGCTGGGCATGGAGAGCATTCCGTCGGAATCCGAGTGCTATCCCGCCAAGCTCGCGCACGGCCACGCCCAGTGGCTCATCGACCGGGGCGTAAAGACCATCTTCCACCCCTGCGTGTTCTATGAGCATCAGGAGGTGCCGGGCGCGCAGAACCACTTCAACTGCCCGATCGTCGTTTCATATCCCGAGAATATCAAGAACAACGTCGAAGCCGTGACCGACGGCTCCGTGCGCTACCTGCATCCTTTCCTCGCTTTCACGAACGAGAAGGTCGCCTCCGACCGTCTCGTCCAGTTTTGCAAGGAAACCTGGGACATTCCCGAAAAGGAGACGCGTCGCGCCGCCCACCTTGCGTGGGAAGAGCAGCAAAAGGCAAAGGCCGACGTCCGCGCCGCGGGCGCGAAGGCACTCGCCGACATGGAGAAAAACGGCGGCAGCGGCATTGTGCTCGCCGGACGCCCCTACCACGTCGACCCCGAGATCAACCACGGCATCCCCGAGCTCATCGCGGCCTACGGCCTGACGGTGCTGACTGAGGACTGCCTCCCCATTAACTTTACCCCCAAGCGCCCCGTGCGCGTGAACGACCAGTGGGTCTACCACTCCCGCCTCTACACCGCAGCGGAATTTGTCTGCGGACGCGATGATCTGGAGCTCATCCAGCTCAACTCGTTCGGCTGCGGCCTTGACGCCGTCACGACCGACGAGGTCTGCGAGCTTTTGGAGCAGGGCGGCAAGCTCTACACCTGCCTCAAGATTGACGAGGTCAACAACCTCGGCGCGGTGCGCATCCGCATCCGCTCGCTGCTCGCCGCCGTCGCCATGCGGCGCGAGCGCGGCATTCACTCGACTTCGCACGTGCAGCCGTTTGAGCGCGTCTACTACACCAAGGTGATGCAGAAGCAGCACTACACCATCCTCGCCCCCCAGATGAGTCCCATCCACTTCGACCTGCTCGAGCCCATCTTCCGCCACCACGGCTATAATTTCGAGGTGCTGCAAAACGACGACCGCGCCGCCATCGACGCGGGCCTCAAGTACGTCAACAACGACGCCTGCTATCCCTCGATCACGGCGGTCGGCCAGCTGATGGAGGCTGTGACCTCCGGCCGGTACGACACCGACCACCTCGCCCTCATCATGTCGCAGACCGGCGGCTGCTGCCGCGCGAGCAATTACATCGCCTTCATCCGCCGCGCGCTCAAAAAAGCGGGCCTTGAACACATCCCTGTCATCTCGCTCAACGCCAACGGCATGGAGACGAACGAGGGCTTCCGCATCTCTCCGTCGCTGCTGCTGGACGCCGCGCGCGGCGTTGTGCTGGGTGACCTGCTGATGCGCTGCCTGTATCGCGTGCGCCCGTATGAGCTTGAAAAGGGCAGCGCGAACGCGCTGCACCACAAGTGGCGCGACATCTGCATCGACTCGCTGACGAGCGCGCACCCCAAGTACAGCTACGCCCAGCTCTGCCACGGCATTGTCGAGGACTTCGACGCCTTCCCCATCGACGAAACGATCCGCAAGCCCCGCGTCGGCGTTGTCGGTGAAATCCTCGTCAAATACATGCCACTTGCCAACAACCACGTCGTCGACCTTTTGGAGCTCGAGGGCGCAGAGGCGGTCGTTCCCGATCTTCTCGATTTCTTTGCCGCCACGATCTATGAGCAGGACTTCAAGCACACCCACCTTGGAAAGGGGTGGACTGCTTCGGCGACCGCCAAGCTCGGCATTCCGGCACTTCAGCGCATGCGCCGCCCCGCGATCGAAGCGCTGAAGGCCAGCAAGCGCTTTGATCCCCCCATGGCCATCAACCATGTGGCGGAGCTTGCCAAGCCCTTCCTTTCAATCGGCAACCAGTACGGCGAGGGCTGGTTCCTCGCCGGTGAGATGGCAGAGCTCATCACCTCCGGCACGCCGAACATCGTGTGCATCCAGCCGTTTGCGTGCCTGCCGAACCATGTGGTCGGCAAGGGCGTCATCAAGGCGCTGCGTGCGGCCTATCTCGGCGCGAACATTGTCGCTGTCGACTATGACCCCGGCGCGAGTGAGGTCAACCAGCTCAACCGCATCAAGCTGATGCTCACCGCGGCGCAGCGCGCGCTGCACGCGCAGGAGGCCACCCCGAAAAAGCCGCAGCCGCCCGAGGCTCCGTCCATCAGCCTGCCGCACCCCAAGGTCGCAATGCTCTGAGCGCAGAAAGCGGCAGAAATTGAAAAATAGGCTTGCTTTCCGCACCTTTCTATGGTATTATGAGTACCTGTGAATATAGCGTGATCACACGTTCAACAATTTGGAGGTTTTCACCATGACTTTATTCGTTACGATTCTTCAGCTTCTCTGCGGTCTCATCGTCATCGGCATCGTCCTGTTCCAGAGCGGCAAGTCCGCGGGTCTGAGCGGCGCGATCGGCGGCGTGGCCGATTCTTTCATGGCCAAGAACAAGGCCAAGAGCACGGATGCCCGTCTTGCGCGTGCCACCAAGTGGGTCGGCGCTGCGTTCATTGTCCTGACGCTCGTGCTGAACATGCTGTAAGAGCAAACGAATCCATAATGAAGAAGAGCGGGAGCAATGCTTCCGCTCTTCTTTTGCATCTTTGAAATACTGCTGCAAATGGCGGGAATTGTTACTATCTGCAAGTCGCACTGCGCTGTGCGTTCCGACGCCATTCCGCCTGATTGGTCAATCCTTTTCCAAACGATAAAAAGCCCTTTTGTATGGCTTCGCGATCTGCCATACAAAAGGGCTTTTTACTTATAATTCAGCTTTCGACTGCGGGGTTGGTTTAGACCAACTCGATCATCGCGGTCTCGGCGGCGTCGCCGCGGCGGACGCCGGTGCGAACAATGCGGGTGTAGCCGCCGTTGCGCTCAGCATAGCCGGGAGCGATCTCCTTGAACAGCTTCTTGCAGACATCCTCGCGGGTGATGAAGCTCATCGCCTGGCGGTAAGCTGCCAGATCGCCCTTCTTGCCGAGGGTGATCATCTTCTCAGCCACGGGCTTGATTTCCTTGGCGCGGGTGACCGTGGTCTCCATCTTGCCGTTATCCAGGAAATCGGTGACCTGCTGACGGAGCATCGCCATACGCTGATCGGTAGTCTTACCGAGCTTACGAGTTCCGGGCATAGTGGTTTTCCTCCTTGTAAGGATAAGTTGTCGGCCGTCGTTCTACGCGTGGGCGTAGGGTGCCGGTCTTAGTTGTTGTCTTCGCTGGCGAGGGACAGGCCCATCATGGCCAGCTTGTTGATGACCTCTTCGAGACTCTTGCGGCCGAGGTTTCTCACCTTCATCATATCGTCCTCGGTCTTGGAAATCAGATCCTCGACCGTGTTGATATTGGCACGCTTGAGGCAGTTGAAGCTGCGCACGCTGAGATCGAGCTCCTCGATCGTCAGCTCGAGCACCTTGTCGCGCTGCGCTTCGGCTTTCTCCACGACGGTGGACTTGCTGCCCATCGCGTCGGAAAGGTCGGTGAAGAGCGAGAAGTGATCGCAGAGGATCTTGGCGCCGAGAGAGACGGCGTCACGCGGACTGATGGTGCCATCCGTCCAGACCTCAAGCGTCAGCTTGTCGAAGTCGGTCATGTTGCCCACGCGGGTGTTTTCCACGGTGTAGTTGACCTTGTACACGGGCGTGTAGATCGAGTCAACGGGAATGACGCCGATGGCAGTCTGCGCGGTCTTGTTGCGGTCGGCGGACACATAGCCGCGGCCGTGAGAAAGCGTCAGCTCCATGTTGAGCGTCGCACCGGCGTCCAGCGTTGCGATGTGCAGGTCGGGGTTGAGGACCTCGACCTCGCTGTCGCCCTTGATGTCGCCGGCCTTGACCTCGCACGGGCCCACAGCCTCAATATAGACGGTCTTGATGCCGTCGGTATTGTGCAGACGGGTAATGAGGCTCTTGACGTTCAGCACGATCTCGGTCACATCCTCCTTGACGCCGGGGATGGTGGAGAACTCGTGCTGCACGCCGGCGATCTTGATAGAGGTCGCCGCGGTGCCGGGCAGGGACGAGAGCATAATGCGGCGCAACGCATTGCCGAGCGTGATACCGTAGCCGCGCTCAAGAGGCTCTACGGTGAACTTGCCGTAGGTGCCGTTCGCGGGGTCTTCCACGCACTCGATCTTGGGCTTTTCAATTTCAATCATGCAGTTACCCTCCATTTCCATTCTGTGGTCTCAAAGTCCACACCAAAATTCTGCGTGTGTCTGTTGAGGGCTCGCCGCCGATTACTTGGAGTACAACTCAACGATGAGGTGCTCCTCAACGGGAACATCAATTTCTTCGCGGGCGGGAAGGCGAACCACGGTGCCCTTGAGGCTGTTCTTATCGCGCTCCATCCAGGTGGGGACCAGGAACACGGGAGCGTCCTGACCCATCAGGCGCTTGAAGACCTCGGAAGAGCGGCTGCTCTCCGCGACCTCGATCACATCGCCGGCCTTGACGAGGTAGGAAGGAATGTTGACCTTCTTGCCGTTGACGGTGAAGTGAGCATGGCTGACGAGCTGACGGGCCTGACGGCGGGTCATCGCAAAGCCCATGCGGTAAACAACGTTATCCAGACGGCGCTCGACCGTGATGAGCAGGTTGTCACCGGTCTTGCCGGGGGCGGCAGCGGCGGACTCATAGTAGCCGCGGAACTGCTTTTCGAGGATACCATAGATGAACTTGACCTTCTGCTTTTCAGCAAGCTGAAGGCTGTATTCGCTCTTCTTCTTTCTCATCTGGCTGCCGGGGTTACGATTAGTGGTCTTCTTCGCATAGCCCATCACAGCAGGAGAAATGCCCAAAGCCTTGCAGCGCTTGGCGATCGGCTGCATATTCTTTGCCATAGTGCTTTTTACCTCCTCTTTCGATTAGACGCGACGGCGCTTCGGGGGACGGCAGCCGTTGTGCGGGATGGGCGTGACGTCCTTGATCATCGTGACCTCCAGGCCGACAGCCTGCAGGGCGCGGATCGCAGCTTCACGACCCTGGCCGGGGCCCTTAACGAAAACCTCGACCGTCTTGAGACCATGCTCCATCGCAGCGGTAGCGGCCGTTTCAGCGGCGCTCTGAGCGGCGAACGGAGTGGACTTCTTGCTGCCGCGGAAGCCGAGGCCGCCGGAGGAAGCCCAGGAAAGGGCGTTGCCCTGCGTATCGGTCACCGTGACCATGGTGTTGTTGAAGGAGGAACGAATATGAACCTGACCACGTTCGACGTTCTTCTTTTCGCGGCGACGGCGGATAACCTTCTTACCGGTTTTAGCATTGTTTGCTGCCATATTCTATTCTCCCTCCTTACTTCTTCTTGTTCGCAATGGTCTTCTTGGGGCCCTTGCGGGTACGAGCGTTGGTCTTGCTGCGCTGACCGCGAACGGGCAGGCCGCGGCGATGACGGGTGCCGCGATAGCAGCCGATCTCGCTCAGACGCTTGATGTCGAGTGCGGTCTGACGGCGAAGGTCGCCTTCCACGATGTAGCTGTGGTCGATGGCTTCACGAAGCTTGGCTTCGTCAGCATCGGTCAGATCCTTCACGCGGGTGTCGGGGTTCACGCCTGTCTGTGCCAGGATCTCCTGAGCACTCTTTCTGCCAATACCATAGATATAAGTCAAACCGATTTCGATTCGCTTATCCTTGGGCAGGTCAATACCGGCAATACGTGCCATACTTTTTAACCTCCAATTAAGTCTTAGCCCTGGCGCTGCTTGTGCTTCGGATTCTCGCAAATGACCATGACACGGCCTTTACGACGAATGATCTTGCACTTTTCGCACATGGGCTTCACGGACGGTCTTACTTTCATGTCGATAAACCTCCATTACTTAGTACGCCAGGTAATTCGGCCGCGGGTCAGGTCATAGGGAGACATCTCCACTGTGACCTTGTCACCGGGCAGAATCCTGATGAAATTCATTCTGAGCTTTCCGGAAATATGCGCTAAGATCGTGTGTCCATTTCCAATGTCTACTTGGAATGTGGTGTTGGGCATGGCCTCAACGACAACGCCTTCCACTTCAATCATGTCGGATTTTGCCAAGTGTTATCCCTCCTGGTCCGGATTTTCCTTGCCGCTGTATGCGGCGATGGCTTTACGAAGCTCACTGTTTGTGATTTTTTCCTTGCTTCTGATCTTCTCGGCGACAGGCGCCGCGCTCTCTGCGATGAAGCGGACATGCTTTTGCTTTTTCCGCTTCGGCGCTTCGATCCTGCGGCTCTTGCCGTCGGCCAGCAGCAGGTACTCCCCGTCTGTTTCCAGCACGAAGAAGTATTTGCCCTGTTCTCTGCCGGCAGTTGCCTGAACAAGATTCGCAATGTCCATGGCGTCCTCTTACGGTGCCGGAGCCGTCAGAATTTCGGGCTCGCCGGCGGTGATGAGGATCGTGTTCTCGTAGTGCGCCGCGTATTTGCCGTCACGGGTCTTGACGGTCCAGCCATCGCTCATCTGGCGGATGGCTGCGGTGCCCGCGTTCACCATCGGTTCGACGGCGATCGTCATGCCGCGCAGCAGCTTCGGCCCGTGGCCCGGAGCCCCGTAGTTGGGGATCTCGGGCGCTTCGTGCATATTTCTGCCGACGCCATGGCCGACATACTCGCGCACGACGGAGAAGCCGTTCGCCTCCACATACGCCTGCACGGCGTGGGAGATGTCGGAGATGCGATTGCCCTCGCGGGCCTGCGCAAATCCTTCAAAAAAGCTCTGACGAGTCACATCGATCAACCGCTGTGCCTCTTCGGAAATTTTTCCGCAGGGGTAAGTGGCTGCGCAGTCGCCGTGGAAGCCGCCGATGTATGCGCCCACGTCCACGCTGACGATATCGCCCTCCTTGAGCACCCGGGGACCCGGGATGCCGTGGATGATCTCGTCGTTGACGGACACGCACACGCTGGCGGGATAGCCGTTGTAGTTTAAGAACGACGGCTCAGCGCCCTGCGAACGAATGAAATGGAACACTGCTTTGTCAATTTCTCGGGTTGTTACGCCGGGCTTTACCATTTCCCCTGCTAACGCACGGGCAGCCGCGGTAATTTTTCCCGCTCGGCGCATCAATTCGATCTCGCGCTCTGATTTCACAATGATCATATCTTAACCATCCTGTCTCAGTATTGCGAGGATCGCCTTGGAGGTGGCCTCCACCGGCCCCATGTCCTCCACCGGATACAGAACCCCACGCTCGCGGTAGAAGTCCTTGAGCGGTTCTGTTTCTCTATGATAGACCGCAAGGCGGTTTTTCACCGTCTCGGGCTTATCATCCTTGCGGGTGACCAGCTCGCCGCCGCAGACGTCGCAGACGCCTTCGGCTTTGGGCGGCACTGCCACGATGTGGTAGCTTGCGCCGCACTTGCTGCAAACCCTGCGTCCGCTCATGCGCTCCATGATGGTCGCGTCAGCGATCTCCAGGGAGACGACATGATCGAACTTGATACCGGCTGCCTCAAGAGCTTCCGCCTGCGCGATCGTGCGGGGCACACCGTCTAAGATGAAGCCTTTCGCACAATCGGGCTCGGCGAGCCGCTCTTTAATGATGCCGATGATGACCTCATCGGGTACCAGGTGGCCTTCGTCCATATAGGTCTTGGCCTTCATTCCCGTCGGCGTGCCCTCTTGGATGGCCGCGCGCAGAATGTTACCGGTGGAAATCGCGGGGATTCCTAACTCGCGGGAGATGACAGCGGCCTGCGTGCCTTTGCCAGCGCCCGGAGCGCCCAATAAAATCAGTTTCATAGAAACGCCTCTCTTACTCGAGGAAGCCCTTGTACTGGCGCATCATCATCTGAGACTCCAGCGCGCGGACCGTCTCAAGTGCAACACCGACAACGATGATGACCGAGGTACCGCCGATGGCGAGGCCGGAGTTGCCCAGCAGTTTGCCGGCGATCAGCGGGCAGATGGCCACGATGCCGAGGTAGATGGCGCCGAAAAGGGTGACCTTGTTGAGAACCTTGGCAATGAAGTCAGACGTGGGCTTGCCCGGACGGAAGCCGGGGATGAAGCCGCCGTTGCGCTTGAGGTTGTTGGAGATCTCAACGGGGTTAAACTGAATGGTAGCGTAGAAATAGCTGAAGCCGATGATCATCAGGAAGTAGACGATCAGATACAGCACAGACTTGGTGTCGATCGCGTTGTAGATGCTGCGGCCAACGGTGCCCTCCTCGGGAGTACCGATGAAAGCCCAGATGGTGGCGGGCAGGGACGCGATGGTCTGCGCGAAGATGATGGGCAGAACGCCGGACATGTTCACCTTCATGGGAAGGGTGGATGCCTGACCGCCGTACATCTTGCGGCCAACCTGACGCTTGGCATACTGGACGGGGATGCGGCGCTCGGCTTCATTGACATGCACGATCAGAACGATCAGCGCAAGCATGCCGATCACAAGAAGTGCGATCCACAGATAGCCGATGGAGCCCTTGCCGCGAATGTAGCTGCCCGCCATGGTGATCATGTTGGGCACGCGGGACAGAATGCCTGCAAACAGGATGATGGAGATGCCGTTGCCGACACCGAACTCATTGACCTGCTCGCCCAGCCACATCACGAACGAAGAACCGGCAACAAACGAAACGATGATCACGAGCGCCGGCCAGATGCCCTGCTGCTCGAGGATGTTGTAGTTCTTGCAGATCATGTAGTAGCCAAAGCCCTGAAGCAGGGCGATCGCCACGGTCGCGTAGCGGGTGATGGAGGCGATCTTCTTCTTGCCGGCCTCGCCGCCGTCGCGGGCGAGACGCTCGAGCGCGGGGATCGCGATCGTCAACAGCTGGATGATGATCGAGCTGTTGATGTAGGGCTGGACGCCCAGCGCGAAGACCGTCGCTTCTGCGAACGCGCCGCCGGACATGACGTTGTAGAGGCCAAGCACGGTGCCGCTCATGCTGTCGAGATAGTTGCCGAGCAGCGTCGTGTTGATATAGGGGACGGGGATCGCGTTACCGATGCGGAAGATCAGAAGGATCAGCAGCGTGAACACGATCTTCTTGCGCAGTTCGGGAACGCCCCAGGCCTTACGGATCGTCTGAATCACTTAGACCACCTCTGCCTTTCCGCCAGCTGCCTCAATAGCTTCCTTAGCAGACTGGGAAAACGCAGCGGCCTGAACAGTGACCTTCTTGGTAACAGAGCCGTTACCGAGCACCTTGTAACCATACGCGCACTTGCTCAGGATACCCTTAGCAAGCAGAGCCTCTGCGGTAACGGTCTCGCCGTCCTCGAACTTGTCGAGCGCACTCAGGTTGATGATCTCATAGGGCTTTGCAAAAATGTTGTTGAAGCCGCGCTTCGGGGTACGGCGCGCCAGAGGCATCTGGCCGCCTTCGAAACCGACGCGGACACCGCCGCCGCTACGGGCCTTCTGGCCCTTGTGACCGCGGCCGCCGGTCTTGCCGTTGCCGCTGCCGTGGCCGCGACCCTTGCGGAACGCTTCCTTGGTGGAACCAGCGGCGGGAGACAGATTATACAGTTCCATATCTGTTCCTCCTTATTTCTCTTCAGTGACCTGCAGCAGATAGCCGATCTTGGCGATCTTGCCACGCGTCTGGTCGTTGTCGGGCTGCACGCTCGTATCGCCGATCTTGCGCAGACCCATGGAATTGGCAGTAGCAATGTGCTTTTCGTGTCTGCCGTTCAAGCTCTTGACGAGCTCAACTTTTAAATTAGCCATGACGCTCTGCCTCCTTAACCGATGATCTCGTCCACGCTCTTGCCGCGGATCTTGGCGACCTGCTCCGCGCTGCGCATGGACTTCAGGCCTTCGATCGCAGCGCCAACAACGTTGTTGGGGTTGTTGGAGCGCAGGCACTTAGTACGAATATCCTTGATGCCGGCAGCCTCAACGACGGCACGGACAGCGCCGCCGGCGATCACGCCGGTACCGGGGGCAGCGGGCTTCATCAGCACGCGGCCGGCGCCGAACTCGCCGATCGTCTCATGAGGAATGGTGGTACCATCAAGGGTAACGGTGATCATGTTCTTCTTGGCAGCCTCGAGGCCCTTGCGGATCGCCTCGGGGACTTCAGCGGCCTTGCCAAGGCCGTAACCGACCTTGCCCTTGCCGTCGCCAACGACCATCAGAGCAGAGAACTTGGCCACGCGGCCGCCCTTCACGGTCTTGGAAACACGGTTGAGGAAAACGAGCTTTTCCATGTATTCGCTCTGTTCGCGTTCAAATCTAGGCATTGTATTTTCCTCCTCCCTTAGAATTCCAGGCCGCCCTCGCGGGCGCCTTCAGCCAGCTCTGCAACGCGGCCGTGATACAGGTAACCGCCGCGGTCGAAGACGACCGTGTCGATGCCCTTGGCCTTGGCGCGCTCGGCAATGAGCTTACCGACTGCACGGGCGGCAGCCTTGTTGCTGCCGTTGCCCTCGATCGCCTTGTCCAGGGAGGAAGCGGCGACCAGCGTGTTGCCGGCGACATCGTCGATGATCTGGGCGTAGATGTTCTTTTCAGAACGGAAAACGTTCAGGCGGGGTCTCTCGGGAGTGCCGGAGACTTTGGCGCGAACGCGCTTATGACGCTTGATGCGCTGTGCTTTGGTATCGGGTCTTTTAATCATATCGGCACACCTCCTTACTTCTTAGCGCCGGTCTTACCGACCTTGCGGCGAATGACTTCGTCAGCATACTTGATGCCCTTGCCCTTATACGGCTCGGGAGGACGCTTTTCGCGGATCTCAGCGGCAAACTGACCGACCTTCTGCTTGTCGCAGCCAGAAACGACGATCTGGTTGGGCTGGGGGACCTCGATGGTGATGCCGTCGATCTCGGGGACTTCCACCGTGTGGGAGTAGCCGATGTTCAGGACGAGCTTGTTGCCCTCCTTGGCGGCACGATAGCCAACGCCGTTGACTTCGAGCGTCTTCTTGTAGCCATCGGTGACGCCGACGACCATGTTGTGCAGCAGAGCGCGGGTCAGGCCGTGCAGAGCGCGGTTCTCCTTGCCGTCGTCGGGACGGGAAACGAGGAGCTCAGCACCTTCCTGCTTGATGGTCATGCTCGGCTGGAGCTGCTGGGTCAGGGTACCCTTGGGGCCCTTGACGGTGACAAGATTGCCTTCCGCAACGGTGACTTCGACGCCAGCGGGGACGGCAATGGGCATTTTACCAATTCTACTCATTGTTCTATACCCTCCTTACCACACGAATGCAAGGACTTCGCCGCCGATGTGAGCCGCGCGAGCAGCCTTGTCGGTCATAACGCCCTTGGAGGTGGAGACGATGGCAATACCGAGACCACGGAGCACGCGGGGCAGTTCGTCTGCGCCGACGTAAACGCGGAGGCCGGGCTTGCTGACACGGCGAAGGCCGGTGATGACCTTGTCCTTGCCATTGTACTTCAGGGTGATGTGGATCACGCCCTGGGTACCATCGTCAACGATCTGGTAGCTCTTGATGTAGCCCTCGTCCAGCAGAATCTGAGCGATGCTCTTCTTCATGTTGGAAGCGGGGACATCCACAGTGTCATGACGGGCACTGTTTGCGTTGCGGATGCGGGTGAGCATATCCGCAATGGGGTCAGTGATATGCATAGTGTAAATCCTCCTGATTTAGAGTTACGGTCATGGACCGTTTAGGTCACGAGGTATCAGTGCCAATTTGGAACGTGCCCGCACGCGTGTGAACACGCGTAATTGACACTGACCTTTCGCGATCCTTTATCGCCAGAACGTCCATATCGCAACGTTCGTGGTTATGAGTTTATTTCGGAGACTCAAGCTCCGAGGTGTCGGGCTGTTGAAAAACTTCAACAGCAGATCCTTCTTGAGATTTTTTCGTTAGACGAGGCGAAGTGGCGCCGGCGTACTTTGTGTACGCCAAGGAGCTTCAACGAAGTATAACGGAAAAAAATCAGAAGGAAGCCTTGCGAACGCCGGGGATCTCGCCCTTGTAGGCTAACTCGCGGAAGCAGATACGGCAGACGCCATAGTCACGAAGGTACGCGTGGGGGCGGCCGCAGATCTTGCAGCGGTTGTAGCGGCGGGTGGAGAACTTAGCAGGAGCCTGCTGCTTGAGAATCATAGATTTCTTAGCCATTTTTGATATCCTCCTACTTAGCGTTCAAAGGGAGCGCCGACCAGGGTCAGCAGCTCGCGGGCTTCTTCGTCGGTCTGAGCGGTGGTGCAGATGACGACGTCCATGCCGCGGATCTTGTCGATCTTATCGTACTCGATCTCGGGGAAAATCAACTGCTCCTTGATGCCCAGGGCATAGTTGCCGCGGCCGTCGAAAGCGTTGGCGCTGATGCCGCGGAAGTCGCGGACACGGGGAAGCGCAACGTTAAACAGACGATCGAGGAATTCCCACATCTTGTCGCCGCGGAGGGTGACCTTCGCGCCGATGGGCATATCCTCACGCAGCTTGAAGTTTGCGATGGACTTCTTCGCCTTGGTGACGACGGCCTTCTGGCCGGTGATGGTGGTCAGGTCGCGCACAACCGCTTCGAGGACCTTGGCATTCTCCTTGGCCTCGCCGCAGCCGACGTTCACGACGACCTTGTCGATCTTGGGGATCTGCATGGTGGACTTATAACCGAACTTCTTGTAGAGAGCGGGTGCCACTTCTGCCTTATACTGTTCTTTCAGTCTTGCCATTGTGAACTACTCTCCTTTCTTAAAGCTCGGCGCCGCAGTGCTTGCACACGCGGGTCTTCTTGCCATTTTCGATCTTGTGCGCGATGCGGGTACCCTTGTTGCACTTGGGGCACACGACCTGCACCTTGGAAGCGTACATGGCAGCCTCACGCTGCACAATGCCGCCGGTCTCGCCCTGCTTGCGGGGCTTGACGTGGCAGGTCACCATGTTGATGCCCTCCACGACGACCTTGGCTTCGCTTGGGACGGTGCCGAGCACCTTGCCCTGCTTGCCCTTGTCCTTACCGGACAGGACGATAACAGTATCGCCCTTCTTCACATTCATAGCCATTCTTCAAGCCCTCCTTAGACAACTTCCGGAGCCAGGGAGAGGATCTTGAGGAAGTCCTTCTCACGCAGCTCGCGAGCGACGGGCCCAAAGATACGGGTGCCGCTGGGGTTCTTGTCGTCCTTGATCAGGACCGCAGCATTCTCGTCGAAGCGGACATAGGTGCCGTCTTCGCGGCGGACGCCCTTGGCAGAGCGGACGATAACGGCCTTGACGACCTCGCCCTTCTTGACCTGACCGCCGGGGGCAGCCTTACGCACGGACGCGACGATGATATCGCCGATGTTGCCGTACTTGCGGCCGGAGCCACCGAGAACGCGGATGCACTTGATTTCCTTGGCACCGGTGTTATCGGCGACCTTCAGAAAACTTTCCTGCTGAATCATTGTTCCGGTACCTCCTTACTTAGCTTTTTCGACGATCTCGACCACGCGCCAGCGCTTGTCCTTGGACAGGGGGCGGGTCTCCATCACCTTGACGGTATCACCGATACCGCACGTATTGTTTTCATCGTGAGCCTTCAGCTTGTAGGTGCGGCCGACGATCTTCTTATACAGGGGATGCGCCACGCGGTCAGCGATCGCAACGACGACGGTCTTGTCCATCTTGTCGGAAACGACCTTACCAACGCGGACCTTACGGGAGGAAATTCTCTTCTCTTCCATCTTACTTCTCCTCCTTCTCACGGATCATGGTTTTGACTCGGGCAATATCACGCTTGGTCTGGACGAGCTTCTGGGGGTTATCCAGCTGATTCGTCGCGTGCTGCATGCGCAGCATAAACAGATCTTTCTTCAGGGCGTCGAGCTTGGTGTTCAACTCAGCAACGCTCATGGCACGAACTTCACTTGCCTTCATCTCATTCACCTACTTCCTGGGTCTCGGCCTCGCGCTTGACGATCTTCGTCTTGATGGGCAGCTTGTGGCTGGCCAGACGGAGCGCCTCACGCGCGACTTCTTCGGAAACACCGGCGATCTCAAACATGATACGGCCGGGCTTGACAACTGCTACCCAATACTCGGGAGAGCCCTTACCGGAACCCATACGGGTCTCGGCAGGCTGCTTGGTAACGGGCTTATCGGGGAAAATCTTGATCCAGACCTGACCGCCACGCTTGGTGTAACGGGTCATGGCGATACGGGCTGCTTCGATCTGATTGCTGGTGATCCATGCGGGTTCCAGCGCAACGAGGCCAAACTCACCGTAGGTGACCTTGTTGCCTCTGGTGGCCTTGCCGGTGAGGCGGCCACGGTGTACTCTGCGGTACTTAACTCTCTTGGGCAGAAGCATTACTGAGCGCCTCCTTCTTTCTTTTCTGCGGGCTTGCGGAAGCCGCCCTCAGGGCGGGGACCA
>ONZY01000347.1_pt1 | contig 44304 bp, 29 predicted proteins | sample 1671451 | NCBI WGS metagenome assembly ONZY01 (sample SAMN06348158, study PRJEB24527) | human gut metagenome | biome: human gut; feature: ankylosing spondylitis patient; material: feces | host: Homo sapiens | place: China | collected 2015-10 | reverse complement strand
ATTTTCTGAAAAAAATAAGGTTTTCGTTTAGGAATGTCATGGTTTGGTCTTGTCATATAATAAAAGGTAGAATAAAGGATGAAAGAATTAGATAATAATAGAATAGAAGAATTGCTTCCTCGTTATTGTGAGGGGAGATTGAGCGAGGGGGAACGTCTGGAAGTGGAAGCGTGGATAGATGAGTCGGAGGAGAATAAACGAGTTGCTACTCAGACTTTTGCCCTTTATTTGGCTGTGGACACGGTTCAGGTAATGAAGAAAGTTGATACGGAGAAAGCTTTACTGAAAGTAAAGGGAAAAATGTCGGACCGTGAAGTGAGAAGGATAGTGTGGTGGGAGTGGGCACAACGTGCTGCTGCAATTCTATTTATTCCGCTTCTTACCTTATTTATATGGCAGAATTGGAAAGGGGATACTGGTGAGGTAGCGGAGATGATGGAAGTTAAGACTAGTCCTGGAATGACCACTTCGTTGACATTACCCGATGGTACAATTGTTTATTTGAATTCGGAATCTTCTTTGTCTTATCCTTCTCGCTTTAATGGAGATTTCCGTAGAGTGACGTTAAGTGGTGAAGCATACTTTGAAGTGGCCAAAGATCCGGAAAAGAAATTTATCCTTTCTACTACACATCAATCACAGATAGAAGTATTGGGTACATGTTTCAATGTGGAAGCATATGAACAGAATACAGAGGTTATTACAACTTTGATTGAAGGAAAAGTAGATTTTATGTTCGAGAAAGACGCTGGGGTGAAACATGTGTTCTTATCTCCAAGAGAGAAGCTGGTGTATGATTCGGAGACTGATAAAGTCCACCTTTATAAAACTTCGGGAAAATCAGAATTGGCTTGGAAAGATGGAGAAGTTGTTCTTGATAATACACCTTTGGAAGAAGCATTATGGATGCTGGAAAAAAGATATAGTGTGAAATTTGTTATTAAGAACGAAAAACTGAAGAATAGTTCGTTTACGGGAACCTTTACAAATCAACGTTTGGAAAAGATCCTGGAATATTTTAAAGTATCTTCCAAAATACGCTGGAAACATATCAATGATGACAAGGATGGAAGTGACAGAAAAAAAGAGATAATAGAAATTTATTGATTAACCTTTAACAATTTAGTAGTATGAAAGCAAAACCCACTTAGAAAAAAGTATGGGAAGATTTTGGCAGATCTCCCCATACTAAAATGAATCAATTGAAAATGCTTGTTGGCAGACAAGCATAGTTAACTCATTTTCAACTTAAATCAATACAAAATTATGCAAAACAATTTTAGCATCCAAGTTTTAAGGGTGGTAAAGTCTTTTTGGCTAACCTCGAAAAAAATCCCACGTACTATGAGACTGGTTATTTTATTCTTATTTTGTTTTGTCGGATTAACTAATGCGACAGATAGTTATGCCCAATCTGCAAAGGTTACGATGAATGTACGTAATCAGACAGTTGAGGATGTATTAAGAGCGATAGAGAAGCAAACAGAATTTAGTTTCTTCTACAACAATGCTCATATAAATTTGAAACGGTTGGTGACAATCTCCGCTAACCGTAATGATATCTTTAAAGTTCTTGACGAAGTATTTAAAAATACGAATGTAGAATATAAGGTAATAGATAAAAAGATCATTCTGTCCACGGAGTTGGCATCTGTCGAACAGGCGCATCAGGAAAAGGTAAAAGTAAGCGGACGAGTTGTGGATGCGGCAGGTGAACCGGTAATCGGTGCCAGTGTGATAGAAAAAGGCTCCTCCAATGGCACGATCACTGATATGGACGGTAATTTTATCCTGAATGTCGGTTCAAAAGACGCCATTCTTGAAATTTCTTATATTGGTTATCAAGGACAGTCCCTGAAAGTAACTCCGGGAAAGACGCTGTCGGTAGTATTGAAAGAAGACACACAGAGTCTGGACGAAGTGGTAGTAGTTGGTTTTGGCGTACAGAAGAAAGCGAACCTGACCGGCGCGGTATCTCAGGTAAAGATGGATGATGTACTGGGGAGTCGTCCTGTTGTAAATGCCATGAGTGCTTTGCAGGGTGCGATGCCGGGACTTCAGATTACTCCTAATAATGATGCTGCCGGTCCGGGACAGAGCAAATCATTCAATATTCGTGGTACGACTTCCATCAATGGCGGTGGTCCGTTGGTGTTGATAGATAATGTTCCGGGGGATATCGATATGTTGAATCCCGAAGATATCGAAAGTGTTTCTGTGTTGAAAGATGCTGCTTCGGCCGCTATCTATGGTGCGCGTGCCGCTTTCGGTGTAATACTTGTGACTACAAAGAAGGCGAAGAAAGGTGACGGGTTTCATGTCAATTATAATAATAATTTTGGTTTCCAGAGTTCTATCAATCGTCCGGAACAGGCTGACGGGCTGGAGTGGATGCAGGCTTACCTGGACGGCGAGTTCAATGCCGGTAAATACTACACCGGGCAAGATATCAAAACATGGATGAACTACCTGACCGAATATCGTAAGAATCCGGGTAAATTCCAGACTACCGGAGACGGGGTATATGTAGACCCGGAAACAGGATTGAATTATTACCTGAATGAGAAAGACCTGTATGCCAATATGCTTGATGATTACGGTTTTCTGCAAGCACATAATGTGTCATTGAGTGGTGGTACTGATAAGCTGGCTTATCGTCTGTCCCTTGGTTATAATAGCGAGCAAGGTATTTTGATCACCGATAAAGACCGCTACAAACGTTTGTCGGGTAGTGCCTATATTTCTGCCGAAATCACCTCGTGGCTGACTCAGTCTGTAGATATACGCTATGCTCAGAGTGACAAGAATATGCCTGTGACTTCGGATAAGACCGGATTGTATGATATGCGTTTGCCGGTTGTATATCCCGAAGGCTCCCTGACTTTGCCTGACGGCACCAGCCTGATGACGAATACGCCTTCCAACGTTTTGAGAATGGCAACGGATAACAATACAATCAGAGACAATGCCCGTATCCTGTCAAAAACGGTATTGAAACCATTGAAAGGACTTGAAGTGGCATTCGAATATACATTTGACAAGACATGGAGTAATCAGAATGTGAATAAGGCTTCCATTGATTATACAACGGTTGAGCTGGCAAAAATACAGACTGCCACTACTTCTTCTCTGGAGACGACTCACCAAAGTACTGATTATAATGCCATCAACCTGTATGCTAATTATAGATATTCATGGAATGATACGCATAACTTGTCATTAATGGGCGGCTTCAACCAGGAATCCAGTGACTGGAAGAAATTGTATACTTATTCTTATGATATGATTAACGAGAAGTATCCGTCACATAGTACGGCTACCGGTGAGAATAAGGTTATTACAGACGATCATCGTGTGTATACTGTGCGTGGCGCTTTCTATCGTATTAATTATGATTATAAAGGCAAATATCTGTTTGAGACCAATGGTCGTTATGACGGCTCGTCTAAATTCCCGAAGAAAAATCGTTTCGGTTTCTTCCCTTCTGTATCTGTGGGTTGGAACATTGCCCGCGAGAACTTTATGAAACCGGTTGCAGGTGACTGGCTAAGCGATCTGAAACTTCGCGGAACCTGGGGACAAATAGGTAATCAAGGCATTGATCCTTATAAATTCGTTCCGACCATGTCGCAAGTGGAAAAGAAGGATGTGGCGTGGCTGGTGAATGGAGCGAAGCCGCTGACTTTGAATGCTCCGGGACTGGTCAGTGATAGTTTTACTTGGGAAACGGTAGAAACATTGGACTTTGGTTTTGATATAACTGCCTTGAACGGACGTCTGCAAAGTACTTTCGACTGGTATCGGCGTGATACGAAAGATATGCTTGCTCCGGGAGCTGAGCTGCCGTCAGTAGTAGGTGCTTCCGCACCTTTGCAGAATACCGCCGACTTGCGTACGAAAGGCTGGGAATTGTCATTGACCTGGAGAGATAGAATCGGTGCATGGGGCTATAATGTAGGCTTCAATCTTTATGACTCTAAAACAGTCGTTACCAAATACCATAATGAATCCAAGATTATCCTGAAAAGTGATGGCACGAATAATTATTATGAAGGATATGAAATCGGTTCTATCTGGGGGTATGTAACGGATGGTTACTATACAGCCGATGACTTTGAAGATACAAATACCTGGAAATTGAAAGAAGGGGTGGTGACAGTGGATGGAGTAAGTCCGCGTCCCGGCGACATCAAGTACCAGAATTTGCGTGATGATGGATCGAGTACGAATCGCATTGATACGGGAGACGGAACCTTTGACAATCCGGGAGACCGCAAGATAATCGGTAATAACTCTTTGCGTTTGCAGTATGGTATAAACCTGGGAGTCAATTACAAAGGATTTGATCTGAGTGTTTTGCTGCAAGGAGTAGGTAAACGTGATGTATGGATCAGTGATGCACGCCGCTGGCCGTTTAATTCCGGACAGTTTGGTTCACTCTTTAAAGACCAGCTGGATTATTGGAAACCGGTAGATTCTGCCAATGGTGATTGGACGGCAGCCAATCCGAATGCGGAATATTTCCGTATTTACGGGCAAGGAAACAACTCCGGTTACAATACACGTGCGCAAACGAAGTATCTGATGAATGGCTCTTATCTGCGTGTCAAGAATGTGACTTTGAGTTATAATTTCCCGAAGAGCTGGTTAGCACCTATTACATTAACGAGTTTGAAAGCGTTCGTAAGTTGTGAGAACCTTCACACATTTACTAAGCTGATGAAGGGTTATGACCCGGAACGCCTGTCTTGGGGATATCCTTTCTATCGTACGATTTCTTTTGGTTTTAATGTTACTCTTTAATTTAGAATTGGTTATGAAAAAAATAATATATACTATGCTTGCGGCAGCAGCTATCGGGTTTACTTCATGCAACGATAGTTTTATGGAACGCTATCCGGATACTTCGTTGACGGAGCAGACAGTGTTCAGTAATTATAATACTTTCAAGACCTATGCCTGGGGATTGTACGGAGTATTTACAAATACTAATATCCTGCGTATTCCCGGAACAAACGGAGCCTATGCCAGTGCCACATCCTATACAAGCGATATTTATGCAGGTTATCTGATGCGTCGTCAGGGTGACGGTAATCCGTATGCTTTTCAAAATGTATCCAGTTCGTCATCGGGCAATGGATGGGCATTCAGTTTCGTCTATCGGGTCAATGTCATGTTGGCAAATATCGATAACTCAGGGATGACGGATGCGGACAAGGAACATTGGCGTTCGGTGGGATATTTCTTCCGTGCCTATTATTATTCGGAACTGATAGCTCGTTTTGGTGATGTGCCTTGGGTAGATCGTGTACTGGGTGATTCGGATAAGGAAATAGCATATGGTCCCCGTACACCTCGCAAAGAAGTTGCCGATCATGTATTGAACGATTTGATATACGCTGAAGAGCATATAAAAGAAGAAGGTGACGGTGAAAATACGATCAATGTGCACGTTGTCCGTGCTCTTCTTTCCCGTTTCTGCCTTTTTGAAGGTACTTGGCGTAAATATCATGCTTTGGGGGACGAAGATAAGTACTTTGATGCTTGTATCACTTATTCCAAGAAGCTGATGGATTCTTATCCCGAACTGAACAGTGACTGGGGAGAGATGCTGACATCTGACCTGAAAGGAATGAAAGGCATCATTCTGTATAAGGAATATGTAGAAAAAGAACTGACTAATTATGTACTGACGCATGTTGAACGGACATCCACCCATAATGTGGAAATGCCGCAACACATCATCGACATGTATCTTTGTAAAGATGGTAAAACGATTCATAACAGCTCGGAATATGAATGGTCGCAGGACGGGGATAATAGTATGAATGCTACCTTCCGCAATCGTGACCTTCGTCTGCTGGAGACTGTAGCTCCCCCTTATAAGGTGATCCCAAGTGCCGATAATACCAGTTGGGAGTATACCTCCGATCCTAAAGACCGTGAGTTTATGGATATCATGGGCATTACCCGTTACACAGGTTTCGGGGGTGGAAATGGGGAAGCCGGTAAACATAAAGTGTTCCCATTGATGAACTGGTCTGCTGCTATATTGAAAGGAATGCCTCACTTCTTCACCAACAATGGCGGACAAGGTTTCCTCGTAGCCCGTAGCGGTAACTATGTGTACAGATACTATAATGTTTGGGATAATTCGAAAGAGAATGAAGGGACCTCAGATGTACCTTTGTTCAAGATTGATGAAGTGATGTTGAATTATGCCGAGGCTAAATTTGAAAAAGGTGGTACAGGTGCCGAAGGCTTCAATCAGACAGTTGCTGATCTTACTATCAATAAGTTACGCGATCGGGTGGGAGTTGCCCATATGAAAGTGGCCGAGATAAATGCCGGATTTGATCCCAAGCGCGACCAGACCGTAGACCCTGTATTGTGGGAGATTCGCCGTGAACGTATGGTAGAATTGATGGGTGAAGGTTTTGGATTCTACGATGTGCGCCGTTGGAAAAAAGCACCTTGGTTTATCAATAAGATACAGTATGGTCAATGGGCTACTAAAGAGCAGATTGGCGACTCCGGACAGTTTGTTGATCTTGAAAAGGGATACGCCGATACGACAGGAAAGAAAGAAGGTTTTATCTATATGTATAATGATCCTTTGGTAGCAGGTAAAGGTTGGTTAGATAAGTATTATCTGTATCAGGTGCCTACTAATGAAATCGCATTAAACCCAGAACTGGCCCCCAATAATCCGGGATGGGAGTAATAATTAACTGAAACACAAATTGAAAGAAGATGTGCAAATAACTGTTTGACACATCTTCTTTCTTTATTAGAGCCAATGCTATCTGTCGGAAACAGTCGGTGAGTCAACCGAATCTTTCCGACTTTTCATATATTGGAGGTTATTTAATGTGTATCAGTATAAAAGAACTACATTTTATTTTCAGTAATCGGAAATTTGAAATATATTTAGGGGCTCAAACGCTCAAACACATTTGATGACCCTTAAAAAATAATGACTATGAACATGCGCCTTCTATTACTTTTATTATTCGGTTCTGTTGTAATGTATACAAGTTGCCAGTCCACGTCTGCTCCAATCGATTCATTGGCAGCACGTGTGACGGAGAATACGTCGAAAGATCAAATCCTTTTCCGGTTGGTTACTGATGAAACCGATCCGGCAAAAGACTACTTTGAGATAGACTCCAAGGATGGCAAAGTACTGATAACCGGAAACTCCGATCTTTCACTGGCTACGGGCTTGAATTGGTACCTGAAATACGTGGCAGGTATTCATCTTTCGTGGAATAATCCCTCGCAGAAGTTGCCGGAAGTACTGCCTCTGCCTCAAAAGAAAATCCGACAGGCGACGGCTATGAAGAATCGATATTACCTGAATTACTGTACCTATTCCTACTCCATGGCTTTCTGGGACTGGGAACGCTGGGAGAAAGAAATAGACTGGATGGCGATGCACGGCATCAATATGCCTTTGAGTATAACAGGGATGGAGGTTGTCTGGTATAATCTGCTGAAGCGTATCGGATATACGACGGAGGAGATCAATGAGTTTATTTCCGGTCCTGCCTTTATGGCATGGTGGCAGATGAATAATCTGGAAGGATGGGGCGGACCGAATCCCGACAGTTGGTATCGGCAACAGGAAGCACTGCAAAAGAAGATCATTGCCCGAATGAGGGAGCTGGGCATTGAACCGGTATTCCCCGGATATGCAGGAATGGTCCCCCGTAATATCGGCGAGAAACTGGGGTATCAGATTGCCGATCCCGGTAAATGGTGCGGTTTTCCTCGTCCGGCCTTTCTTTCTACGGAAGATGAACATTTCGATTCATTTGCTGCCATGTATTATGAGGAGTTGGAGAAACTGTACGGAAAAGCAAAGTATTACAGTATGGACCCCTTTCATGAAGGAGGAAATACGGAAGGAGTAGACTTAGCAAAGGCGGGAACTTCTATTATGAGTGCTATGAAGAAAGCGAATCCGGAGGCTGTGTGGGTGATGCAGGCATGGCAGGCGAATCCGCGGGAAGCGATGGTCAACACGCTCGATTCCAGTGATTTGCTGGTACTGGATTTGTATAGTGAAAAGCTCCCGCAATGGGGTGATCCGGAGTCGATGTGGTATCGGGAGAAAGGTTTCGGCAAGCATGACTGGCTCTATTGTATGTTGCTTAACTTTGGCGGTAATGTCGGTCTGCATGGACGGATGGAGCAGTTGGTGAATGGATATTATAACGCCTGTGCACATGTCAACGGGAAAACCTTGCGGGGGGTAGGAGCTACTCCGGAAGGAATCGAGAATAATCCGGTGATGTTTGAATTGCTGTATGAGCTTCCTTGGCGGGAAGAACGTTTTTCACCGGATGAATGGCTGCAAGCGTATCTGAAAGCGCGGTATGGAAATGATTTGTCACCGGAAGTAGCGGAAGCATGGCGTGCGTTGGAACATACAGTTTACAATGCTCCGAAGAATTATCAGGGAGAAGGGACAGTCGAATCCTTGTTGTGCGCCCGTCCGGGATTTCATCTGGACAGAACGTCGACATGGGGATATGCCAAGTTATTCTATTCACCTGATTCAACGGCAAAGGCAGCCCGCTTGTTACTTTCTGTTGCAGATCAGTACAAGGGAAATAATAACTTTGAATATGATTTGGTGGACGTGGTGCGTCAGAGCCTGGCAGATAAGGGGAATGTGCTGCTTGAAGAAATTTCTCAGAGTTATGATCGGAAAGATAAGGATAGCTTCGGGAAACAGACACAACAGTTTCTGGAGTTAATATTAGCTCAGGACAGTTTGCTGTCCACCCGAAAGGAGTTCTCGGCGTCTTCATGGCTGAATGCCGCACGTTCTTTGGGAACCACGGAAGAAGAAAAGAAACTTTACGAATGGAATGCTTCTGCGCTGATCACGGTTTGGGGAGACAGTATAGCTGCTAATCAGGGAGGTCTGCATGATTATTCCCATCGGGAGTGGAGCGGGATTTTGAAAGACTTGTATTATCAACGTTGGAAAACTTTCTTTGAGCAGAAACAACGGGAGTTGGACGGCAAACTTGGTGAATCAGCGGAAGAACCGATTAATTTCTATGGCATGGAGAAAGCATGGGCGGAGAAAAACAAAACAGCTGATTCATCAGATCATAAGTTACAAAATGTAATTGAAACGGCAAAATCTGTTTATCGGACAGCGATTGAAGCAAAGTAATTTATCTACCTACACTGCTCCGGCTTTCAGCTAGAGGGCTGACTAAAAAGTCGGTAGTGCTGCCTTAAACGGGAGTGACTAAAAGTCGATAGGGAAACTTGGGTTTGTACGAATCATATAAAACGAAAAAAGAATAATCGGAAGTAAACAGGGGAATACCTTTTACTTCCGATTATGCTTTTTATAAATGATAATTGCTTCGGCAAGGCCACGCCGGGCAATCGAACATATTTATTTCTCCAACAAATTTTTCAGAAACTCGTCCAGTTCTTTATCCAGTCCTTTCAGCAGTTCGTCATCCACAAGCAATGTATCGTCATCTATCAGCAACAATTCTGCAACTGTTTCCTTATCTTCATCTACCAGTACGAATGAATAAGGCTTTAATATTGTTACTTTATCGAAGTCTCCTGCATCTTTCATTCTGCAAAGGATACTTTTCAGGTTGGGCTCTACATTTTCCATGAAATCATCTCCATCGTAAGTTGCCCACTCTTCAATCATTACATTAGCCAATTCCTCGTCATCGTCGTTATAAATAGTGAGTTGTCCCGATGTTTGGTCCGGTTGTAAATGAATATCTGTTACGGCTGTCTGGTCGCAGCCACATACATATTTGCCGGCTGCCTTTTGGATAGCCGATTCGATGGTAGACAGAGATTGTTGGCTCAGTTTCATAGGTTCTTCCTTTTTGTTACCTCAAAGGTATAAAAAAAATAATAATCAATGCATGATTTCCTTAAAAATCATCATTAAATCGCTCCATTTGCATTTTTAGCTTGGGCAATTGACTGTTACGTTCCTTTAATTCATTTGCATAAAGGGTTGTAAGGTAGTAATTCGGTATATCGTCAATGGTGGCGTACGCCGCATTTTCGGGAATGTTTTTCTTATCTACTTTTTGGGCAAGTTGCTGTGCTTTGACTGCCCATTCTTCTGCTTTTGCCAAGCTGTCCTTCATCTCATAATAAACAGCGATATTGAGGGCAGCTTTCATCTTTTTCTTTTCCTTCTTGGTTCCGTTGTACACTTGTTCCCAAAGTTCGAAAGCTCTGTCCCATGAATTTTCACGGACAAAGATTGCCGCGTCACGCATCTGTACGGAGCCACCGGTGTACAAGTATCGTTTGCCTGTTTTCCAGAAAGGGAGTAACTGTTTGACAGGGATAGTCCCTGCAAATTCAGAAGCTTCCCGTAACATCTGTGCATCAGGTATCATGTGTGCAAATGTTTCTGTTACCGATCCTCCGTATTCTTCCCAAAAGATACTGTCGGTGGGGTGTAGCGTAGTCATCGGTTTGCTGCGCGAGGGCAGGTATACCTTCACCGTCGGGTAGGCTTTTACATCCACTGTCCCCAGGTAGCAGTTAAAATCACGGATATAACGAACCGTTTTGGTCGCTTTGAATTGCAGGTTTTCCATTGCGATGATACAGTCCACTCCCAAGTCTGATGTCAGCTGTTGGACTTCCTCCTGACTCAATGTACTTTCACGAGGAAACTTGTCATTGGCCCGTAAAGCGGAATCACAGATCACCACTACATCGAAATAGTTCTGATGCGCGATTTCTTCCGCCAGCGATTCAGCCGCAATCTTAACGTTACCATTTGCATACGCTGTGGCGTGGCTTATTTCGGGTACGTTTTCTTTCGGCTTTTCGGTCTGTGTGATCAGCTTGTTATCCGGTTCGGTGCTGGTGTTATTCACGATAGCCACTTTACGGAGTTGAGAAGGGAAAGTCATATCTCCGGGCTGCATATAGTCAATAGAAATCTGCTCCAGGCTCTGACAGCTGCCGAGTGCCAACAGTAGCAGAGAAACAAATGCCAGTGAATAGAATTTTGCCATAGTCTTGATATCTTTAGTAGTTTAAGCAAAAGTACTATTTTGGATGAATAAAAGAAAGCCTCAAACAGTTTTTAACCGTTTGAGGCTTTCTTTTAGATTATAATCTTACATCGGACTGCTGTTAAGCATTCTGTCCGTGGCAGTTTTTATATTTCTTACCGCTTCCGCATGGGCAAGGATCATTGCGTCCTACCGTCTTTTCCGCACGGATCGGTTCGCGTTTTTGTTGCTCGCGAGTATCCTGACTGGCAGCAGCCTGCTGGTTCGGATCACTGAGGTCTTGTTTCTGTTCACGATACTTGCTCATATCCTGACGTTGCTCGGGAGCAGCCTGGCGTACTTCTACGCGGCGTGGCTGTTGTTCGTCTGCCGGAGCTTCCTGTACAGGGATCTGTCCGCGCATCAGAATGGAGATAGTCTGGTTATTGATCTTGTTCACCATAGCGTCAAACAGTGTTACGGATTCCAGTTTGTAGATCAACAGCGGGTCTTTCTGTTCGTAGCTTGCGTTCTGAACAGAGTGTTTCAACTCATCCAGCTCACGCAGGTTTTCTTTCCATGCTTCGTCGATAACGTGCAGCAGGATAGACTTTTCGAATGCTTTTACCACCTCCTTTGATTCGGACTCGTAAGCCGCTTTCAGATTACAGGAGATGTTATACATCCGTTTTCCGTCTGTGATAGGAATCAGAATGTTTTCGTACATATGTCCCTGGTTTTCGTATACTTGTTTGATGACCGGATTAGCGATTTGTGCCAGGCGTTCCGTTTTGCGTTTGAAGTTTTCCATGGCAATGTTGAATGTCTTTTCTGCCAATGTGTCCTTCTTTTCATTACGGAATTCTTCTTCGGTGAACGGAGTTTCCATAGCCAATGTCTGGAGCAGTTCCATCTGACAGCCTTCGTAGTCATTGTTCTCGATCGCATTCGCGCAACGGTCCCAAATCATATTAACGATATCCATACCGATACGTTCACCCATCAGGGCGTGGCGGCGTTTGGTGTAAACAACGGTACGTTGCTTGTTCATCACGTCGTCATATTCCAACAGACGTTTACGGATACCGAAGTTGTTTTCTTCCACCTTCTTCTGTGCACGCTCGATAGAGTTGGAGATCATCTTGTGCTCGATCATTTCGCCTTCCTGGAAACCGAGTTTGTCCATTACACTGGCAATACGGTCGGAAGAGAACAGACGCATCAAGTCATCTTCCAGTGACACGAAGAATACAGAAGAACCCGGGTCACCCTGACGTCCTGCACGACCACGCAACTGGCGGTCTACACGGCGGGATTCGTGGCGTTCCGTACCGATGATTGCCAAACCGCCTGCGGCTTTCACTTCCGGGCTTAGTTTGATGTCGGTACCACGACCGGCCATGTTGGTGGCAATGGTAACTGTTCCGCTCAAACCGGCAGTAGCAACAATATCAGCTTCTTTCTGGTGTAACTTCGCATTCAGCACCTTGTGTTCGATCTTGCGCATGGTCAACATCTTGCTCAGCATTTCGGAGATTTCTACCGAAGTAGTACCTACCAATACCGGGCGTCCGGCGTTCACCAGTTGTTCGATTTCTTCGATTACGGCTTTATATTTTTCACGTTTCGTCTTGTAGACGCGGTCGTTCATATCTTTACGGGCAATCGGGCGGTTGGTCGGGATCACTACCACATCCAGTTTGTAGATGTCCCAGAGTTCGCCGGCTTCCGTTTCGGCTGTACCGGTCATACCGGATAGCTTGTGATACATACGGAAGTAGTTCTGCAGAGTAATCGTAGCAAAAGTCTGTGTGGCAGCTTCCACTTTCACGCCTTCTTTGGCTTCGATAGCCTGGTGCAATCCGTCAGAGTAACGGCGGCCTTCCATGATACGTCCGGTCTGTTCGTCTACAATCTTCACCTGTCCGTCGATCACTACGTATTCGTCGTCTTTCTCGAACATGGTGTAAGCCTTCAACAATTGGTTGATAGTATGTACACGTTCCGATTTAATAGCGTAGTTTGTAAGCAGTTCGTCCTTTTTCTCCAACAACTGTTCGTTGGTCAGGTTCATATTCTCCAATTCCGAGAGTTCTGCGGCAATGTCCGGAAGAACGAACAGTGTCGGGTCTTCGGAGTTACCGGTGATCAGGTCGATACCTTTATCGGTCAGGTCTACACTGTTCAGCTTTTCATCAATGACGAAGTACAACGGTTCCGTCACTTCGTGCATACGCTTGTTGTTCTGCTCCATGTAGATTTCTTCCGTCTTCAGCATACCGGCTTTAATGCCCTGTTCACTCAGGAACTTAATCAATGCTTTGTTCTTCGGCAAACATTTGTGGCTGCGGTACAGGGCGAGGAATCCTTCTTCCACTTCTTTCTTATCGTTGGATGCGATCAGTTTTTTTGCTTCAGACAAGTACTTGGTTGCCAATACTTTCTGTGCTTCTACCAGACGCTCTACTAGCGGACGGAGCTGCTCGAACAGTTGGTCGTCACCTTTCGGCACGGGACCGGAGATAATCAGCGGAGTACGGGCGTCATCGATCAATACGGAGTCGACCTCATCGACGATAGCGTAGTTGTGCTGACGCTGTACAAGGTCTTTCGGGCTGATCGCCATATTGTCACGCAGGTAGTCGAAACCGAATTCGTTGTTGGTACCGAACGTGATGTCTGCCAGATATGCCTGGCGGCGTGCGTCGGAGTTCGGCTGGTGACGGTCGATGCAATCTACGCTCAAACCGTGGAACATATAAAGAGGACCCATCCATTCGGAGTCACGTTTGGCGAGGTAATCATTCACGGTAACTACGTGTACGCCGTTTCCGGTCAATGCGTTGAGGAATACCGGGAGTGTAGCTACCAATGTTTTACCTTCACCGGTTGCCATTTCCGCAATCTTACCTTTATGCAGAACGACACCACCAAAGAGCTGTACATCGTAGTGAACCATGTTCCACAATGTGTCGTTACCACCGGCTACCCAGTGATTCTGATAGATGGCCTTGTCGCCTTCGATGCGTACGAAATCTTTTGTAGCAGCCAGTTGACGGTCGAAGTCGGTAGCAGTTACAACGATTTCTTCATTTTCTGTAAAACGTTTGGCAGTAGCCTTTACGATAGAAAAAGCAACAGGCAGTACTTCGTCCAGTGCTTTTTCATATTTTTCCAGAATTTCTTTTTCTGTCTTATCGATTTGTACGAAGACTTCTTCGCGGTCTTCCAGTTCGAGAGTTTCAATGCTTGCCTTCAACTCTTCCACTTTCGCACGTTCAGCAGTAGCCGATTCATGGATATATTTTTTGAGTTCTTCCGTTTTGGCACGGAGGGCGTCGTTGTCTAGTTTTTCAATCTCCGGGTAAGCAGCTTTGATCTTTTCCACCCAGGGCTTGATTTCTTTCATGTCTCGTGTGGATTTGTTTCCGAAAACCGAGCTTAAAAATTCATTAAATCCCATGTTATATTATTTAGTTTATTATTTATCTTTTTCTTATTGCAGGCCACATTCATCCGGATAGATTTTCTCATTCCGCACACAGATTCAAGAAAGAAATCTGTGTGAATCGATCGATTATGTGACGAATAATCTCCGCAAAGTTACATTAAAATGCTGATTTATTTATGTTTTGCTCCCTGTTTTTGTGAGTAAATTTTTACCGCAGGTCGGTAATAGGAGCAGAAGTACAGGCGTTGGGAGCCCGGATACGCATAAAATGTGCCAGTGTAGGCGCAATATGGTCAATGGTTACAGGTGTCTGGATAATGGCCGGTTTCACGGAATGTCCCATGAAAATCAGCGGTGAGGGAATATAGGAATGACGTACCACTTTATTGTCTCCGCCGTTCTCGTTGACGATAGTCCATCCGGGGAGGACGTCGATTACGAGGTCACCCGAACGTTTGCGGTGGTAGCCGTTACGTATTTTGTAGATTTCCGGAGTCCATGAACCCAGCAATAGCCGGTTAGCCGAATAGGCTTCGTTCACTCCGCTGAACTGCATCAGGAATTCTGCTGACTTTTGTTGGATCTCTGCCAGATTCAGTTCTTTCTTTTCCAATAACTTATGATTCAGATAAATCTGCTGGTTATGGTGAGCTTCCACATACTTTCCTTCGCCATACGTAGCCATCAGGTACATATTCAATAGAGCCGCACAACGGTTGAGATAAAACTCTCCGCCGGGAACCTTGTACAATCCCGAATCAGGCGATTCGCTGTCTATATATCCGGTGGAAGTGACGAAAATAAGTACATTTTGTAGTCCTACTTTCTTATCAAGAACTTCGAGCAGGTCGGCAATGCTGCGGTCAAGACGCACGTAGGTGTCTTGTATTTCCATGGCACATTCCTGTACGGATTTATGTGCGTAGTTTCCAGCATAATAAGTGAGTGCCAATAAGTCAGTAATGTCATCCATGCCGATGGAGCTTTTGTTCAATGCTTCTTCGGCAAGCGCATTCACTTCATCATTCACAAAAGGGCTGGCGATGAAGCGGCGGTATTTATTACTGCGGTCATCATCGAATTTATATTTGAAGAGCATATCCCGCCAATCTGGCAGGAAAGTGTACATGCCCCGGGGAAATATGGGTTCCCATGTCATACCGGCAATACGGAAATCGATCGCTTGACGGTCGTTATATTGGCTTGCCCACCACGGAAACTCTCCATAATAGGTGGTTCCACTCCATTTTCCGGTGTTGGGATTGAGCCAGAAAGCAGCGTTTCCGGCATGTCCGGCTGCAAAAAGTGCGGCATCGCAATCAGGTGCAATGGCATATACGAGTCCTTTGCCTTGTGTCGCTATTTTCAGCTCGTCGGCAATGGTTGAAGTCAGTAGTTTGGTGGGGGCGACAGTCTGGTCGGTGTAATACCCCATAAATGCCGTGTCGTCTGTGCTGTTGACGGGGCGAAGGGTAGAGGCATCCATCCAGCGTTGAGAAATAATTCCGTTCATGGAAGGCGTCGTACCGCTATAAATAGCCGCTATGGCAGAAGCGCGGTCTATACCGCAGAAGGTATATTCGGCGTTATGGAACACTCTTCCCTCTTTCCAAAGACGTTTGAAGCCTTTCTCACCGTAGAGTGACGAAAAAGCTTCCAGATAGTCCGTACGTAATTGGTCAATCGTCAGCCCTACCACTAATTTAGGGGCGGCAGGTAGTGACTGGGCTTGTAGCCCGGTGAAAGTCAGTACGGTGATGAGGGAAGTTAGTAGTCCTTTCATTATTTCTTTTTAGATGTCACAATCAGATTGCTCGCTGAACGTATCAGCAAAACGAGTGCCAAAGGTACAACAGCAAAGTCAAATCTTTGCGGAATTACAGGAAAAAGCACTATAAAAAGTGTTAAAACTGCCAGATTCAGGGTTAAATACCAACATTTCTTCCCTTTTCGGACACAATATATAATGTATGGCAAGAAAAGAAGTTGCCCCGGATGGAATACCAGTAATAGGAAATTAGAGCTGACTGCCGGGTGTTGGGAGAAGAGTGCGAGAAATGCAAGGACACATCCCACAATACCTGCTATCCCAAAAAGGAAGAGGTCGATTCCCCATAATCCGGTTCTCCGGCGGATTCCATAGATGGTGGCGGCGGTTGTCAATATAAATAAGAGTAAGGTGCATTGAAGCGGAGTAGGCATCCAGCCGCTTTCATCCGGTTCGGGAGTGGCATCGACTACCAGCTCGTTGGCCGTTATGAGTGGACGCTGGATAGAATCGCTTTTAATTTGTGCACCGTCGAAAGCATCCATCAGGTAGAAAGGGGCAAACATCATCTGACGTTGTGTGATGGGCTGGTCGGCTTCACTTCCGATACAGAGATCAATGCCGAAACGTGCCCACGGATGTCCTTTGCAATACTGATGTACAATGTCGCGGAAAGTGAGGGAGCCATCCTGCGGTTCTGCGGGATAAATCACTTTTCCTGCAATGCTTTCTTCTATCTTGTCCCGGGGGCGGGTAGCACAATTGTCGTAAAAGAAATTGTAACGGTATACCCGGTTTTCCGGACGATAATTTTCTTGTAATAACCGGATTAGTTCTGTCTTTTCTTCATCGGTCAGATTCAGCGTTTGCTGCCATACGCTGCGTCCGAAAAATGCGTATTCAGCTGCAAAACGTTCATAATCCGTTGCTCCCAGTTGATAGTCTGTTTCTCCGAGCGAGAAGCGGAAGATGAAGTTGGGAGTGTTGAAACTGAACAATCCGTAGTTGAATACAACGTCAATCCCTTGTGAAGAATTTTCGTAACGGATGGCAGTATGTCCGAATAGGGAATATATTTCCTCTCCGGGGGCACAAGTCAACAGACTCAAACGGATGGAGTCGTTGTTGTTGGCAGATGCTTGTCCGGTGGGCAGAAGCAACAGGAAGAAGGAGAGGATGATGTATGAGAAAAACCGTTTCATTAGCTGGTTCGTTTTATTTCGGTGGCAAATATAGAAAGAATAGTTGGATTCGGGAAAACGGAGCCTCTATTTTATCAGAATAAAGGCTCTATATGGCTTAAACAGAGGCGCTGTTTTCTTTAAATGGAGCCTCTGTTTGGGTGAAATAATGTTTCTGCTTGAACGGAAAATCGGTTACAAAATAGTGGAACACTTTTTGGAACGCTGTTTTTCTCTTGTAATCTGTTGCTTATTAGTTGTTTATGATGTAATAAAAAAAGACTGCCGAACGCAAAGTGGAATACATAATAAACAATAAAAGATAATTGATCTATTTAAAAATAGATAGTTCGATTTTTTTGTTTTTGGGGATTTCTAAAATGAAAAAAGAAGATAATTCCTCTTCTATGCTTCAACTTTTCTTTTTTTACTTTACCTTTGCGCCCGCTAAAGAACCAAAAGATTTGAATTTAATAATCGACATAGGAAATACAAAGGCAAAGATTGCTTTCTTCGACGGCGGAGAAATTGTGGATATAGTAGCTGAATCCAATCAATCGCTGGGTTGCTTGAAGGCTTTTTGTTCCAAATATCCGGTTGAACAGGGGATTGTGGCTACTGTCATTGATTTAAGCGAAAAGGTATTAGCTGATTTGGCAGCTTTGCCGTTTCCTTTGCTCTGGCTCAATCATCAGACTCCGCTTCCGGTTGTCAACCTGTACGAAACTCCCGAAACATTGGGATATGATCGTATGGCTGCCGTAGTGGGTGCTAATGAGCAGTTTCCTCATCGGGATATATTGGTGATTGATGCGGGAACTTGCATTACTTATGAGTTTATTGACTCAAAAGGTCAGTATCATGGCGGTAATATTTCTCCCGGTATGCAGATGCGTTTCAAGGCACTCAACCAGTTTACCGGACGCTTGCCTCTTATTGACTCCAACGGGCGCAAACTCCCCATGGGGCGGGATACCGAAACGGCTATACGCGCCGGGGTGTTGAAAGGTATGGAATACGAAATTTCAGGTTATATTGAGTCTATGAAGCATAAATATCCTGAACTTTTGGTTTTTTTAACGGGCGGAGATGATTTTTCTTTTGATAGCAGCGTAAAAAGTATCATCTTTGCAGATAGATTTTTAGTGTTGAAAGGATTAAATAGAATTTTAAACTATAATAATGGTAGGATTTAAACACACACTTTGTGCGCTTTTGCTCACGATGGTTACCGGAACGGCAATCGCTCAAAATAATACAAACTCTCCTTATACACGATATGGCTATGGCGACTTGTCCGATCAGAGTTTCGGTAACAGCAGGGCGATGGGGGGAATTGCTTTTGGACTTCGGGATGGAGCACAGATCAATCCGCTGAATCCTGCTTCGTATACAGCCATTGACTCATTGACATTCCTCTTTGAAGGAGGTGTCAGTCTGCAAAATATGAATATTAGCGGTAGCGGTGTGAAACTGAACGCTAAAAACTCCAGTTTTGACTATCTGGCTATGCAATTTCGTTTGCATCCGAGGATAGCGATGAGTATCGGATTATTGCCGTTCTCCAATGTGGGATATTCAGTGTCGGATACACAGGCTGCAACAGATCCTACTACCGGTAATACGGCTGATTATGCCAGAAGTTATACCGGAGATGGAGGTTTGCATCAATTATATGCCGGAGTGGGAGTGAAAGTGCTCAAAAACCTTTCGGTAGGTGTGAATGCTTCTTATTTCTGGGGAGATATTAATCGGACACGTGTCCTTTATTTCCCAAGTGTATCAGGTGCTTATAATTATAATCACCAGTCGGTTGCGTCAGTGTCGAGCTATAAACTTGATTTTGGAGCACAATATACATTCGATATTAATAAAAAACATTCAGTGACAATTGGAGCTATATATTCTCCGAAGTTGAAACTGGGTAATGACTATAGTGTAACGACACAAATGGTTTCAAATTCTACGGGTACAGCGGTTTCTACTACAACATTGAAACCTGATGCAACGTTTGAAGTTCCTAATACATTTGGCGCCGGATTTACATATAACTATGACAAACGCCTGACTGTTGGTCTGGATTATAGTTTGCAACAATGGTCAAAAACGAAATTTGACGTAAATACATCAGATGAAGCTGTACGTGAAGATTTCAATGAAACATACACGTATTGCAACCGTCATAAAGTATCAGTGGGTGCGGAATACATTCCTAATTTGATGGGACGTTCCTATTTATCCCATATTAAATACCGTCTGGGAGCTTATTATACGACTCCGTATTATAAGATCGGCGGCAAAGAGGCTACCCGTGAATATGGCGTAACTGCCGGTTTCGGTCTGCCTGTGCCTCGTTCCCGTTCCATTCTTAGCATCAGCGGACAATTTGTCCGTATCAGTGGACAGGAATCGGCTTTTGTAAATGAAAACATCTTCCGCGTGAGCATCGGATTGACGTTCAACGAACGTTGGTTCTTCAAACGCAGAGTGGAGTAATGAGATGAATGTAAGAAAGAATAGACGACTATATAATAACAACTAAAATTTAGATACAATGAAAATTAAAACGCTTGTGGCTATGTTGTTCCTTTCGGCAGGAGCAACCACTGTGGTAGCACAGGATGCGTCTAACTGTAACTCGAACAGTAGTATCTCGCATGAAGCTGTGCGTGCTGGTAATTTTAAAGATGCGTATACTCCTTGGAAAGCTGTGTTGGAAAACTGTCCGACGCTTCGTTTCTATACCTTTACTGACGGATATAAGATTCTGAAAGGCTTGATGGGACAAATCAAGGATCGGAATAATGCAGATTATCAGAAATATTTTAATGAACTGATGAATACGCATGACTTGCGTATTAAATACACAGATGAGTTTCTAGCTAAAGGTACAAAAGTGTCTTCTGCCGACGAAGCTCTGGGTATCAAAGCAGTAGATTATATCGCTTTTGCTCCGAAGATTGATGTGAACCAGGCTTATCAATGGTTGAGTCAGTCTGTAAATGCAGTGAAAGGCGAATCGGCAGGTGCGACTATCTTCTATTTCCTGCAAATGTCTTTGGATAAACTGAAAACGGATCCGAATCATAAAGAACAGTTCATTCAGGACTATCTGGCTGCTTCTGAATATGTAGACGCTGCTATTGCTGCTGAAGCCAGCGAAGCAAAGAAGAAACCTTTACTGGGTATCAAGGATAACTTAGTGGCTTTGTTTGTAAACAGTGGAACAGCTGATTGCGAATCACTGCAAAACATCTATGGACCGAAAGTAGAAGCTAACCAGACTGACTTGGCTTACTTGAAGAAAGTTATCGACATCATGAAAATGATGAAATGTACTGAAAGCGAAGCTTATCAACAGGCTGCTTTCTATGTGTACAAGATAGAACCTAGTGCAGATGCCGCTACCGGATGTGCTTACCAAGCATTTAAGAAAGGTGACATTGACGGTGCTGTGAAATTCTTTGACGAAGCAGTGAACCTGGAAACAGACAATGTGAAGAAAGCTGAAAAAGCATATGCTGCCGCAGCAGTATTGGCTTCTGCCAAAAAGCTGTCTCAAGCAAGAGCATATTGCCAGAAAGCAATTGGTTTTAACGAAAACTACGGTGCTCCATACATCCTGATTGCTAATCTTTATGCAATGAGTCCCAACTGGAGCGACGAACCTGCTTTGAACAAATGTACTTACTTTGCAGTGATTGACAAACTGCAACGTGCAAAACAAGTGGATCCGAGCGTAGCTGAAGAAGCTAACAAATTGATCGGTAGATATTCTGGTCATACTCCGCAAGCTAAAGACCTATTTATGTTAGGTTACAAGCAAGGCGACCGCATCACTATCGGCGGTTGGATAGGAGAGACTACAACGATTAGATAAATGTATGTTGCGAAAACGAAGAAACCGTTTATTGCATAAAAGCATGAGCATAACAATTACCTCCGGGGTGATTGTTATGCTTCTTTTATTATCTTCCTGTGGCGGAAAGAAGAAAGCTATGGGTGAGGCTATCACGGAACGTGATTCCCTTCCGATGATGACAACATTGGGAGTCACCACCCTTATCTCCGATTCCGGAGTGACACGCTACAGAGTGAATACGGAAGAATGGTCGGTGTACGACCGTAAGAAACCATCCTATTGGGCCTTTGAGAAGGGCGTATATCTGGAACAGTTCGACTCTATCTTTCATATAGAAGCCAGTATCAAAGCGGATACTGCCTACTATTATGACAAAGAAAGGCTTTGGAAGCTGATAGGGAACGTAGATATACAGAACCGGAAAGGAGAGCGTTTTAATACGGAACTGCTGTACTGGAACGAAGCTACCCAAAAGGTATATTCCGACAAGTTTATACGTATTCAACAACCAGACAGAATTATTACAGGGCATGGATTCGACTCGAACCAGCAAATGACCATATATACCATCCATAATATCGAAGGTATTTTCTATGTGGATGAGGAAGCAGGTGGTCCGCCCCAACCGGAAACAAAAGCGCTGCCGGATTCAGTGCGAAAAGATTCTGTGAAATAAACTATGAATATTTATATCTCTCTAATTATCACCATGGTCTTCTCCGCTTTCTTTTCAGGAGTGGAGATTGCCTTTGTGTCGGTAGACAAACTGCGTTTTGAGATGGAACGCAAGGGGGGAATTACGTCCCGCATCCTTTCTATCTTCTTCAAGAACCCGAATGAATTTATCTCTACCATGTTGGTGGGAAATAATATCGCCCTGGTCATCTATGGTATCCTGATGGCACAGATTATCGGCGACAATCTGCTGGCGGGATTCATTGATAATCATTTTCTGATGGTGTTGGCGCAGACCGTTATTTCTACCCTTATTATTCTGGTGACCGGAGAGTTTCTGCCGAAAACAATCTTCAAAATCAATCCCAATCTGGTCTTGAATGTTTTTGCCATTCCACTGATTATTTGTTACGTCATTCTATATCCTATTTCCAAACTGGCTTCCGGTTTGTCTTGTTTATTCCTTCGTGTCTTTGGAATGAAGATTAACAAGGATGCATCCGACAGAGCGTTTGGAAAAGTCGACTTGGACTACTTCGTGCAAAGCAGTATTGATAATGCCGAGAATGAGGAGGAACTGGATACGGAAGTGAAAATCTTTCAGAATGCTTTGGATTTCTCGAACATAAAAATCCGCGACTGTATCGTTCCGCGTACCGAAGTGGTGGCTGTTGATCTGACAACTTCACTGGACGAGTTGAAAAGCCGCTTCATCGAATCCGGAATTTCCAAGATCATTGTGTACGATGGAAATATCGACAATGTGGTGGGTTATATTCATTCGTCGGAAATGTTTCGTGCTCCGAAAAACTGGCATGAGAATGTGAAGCAGGTACCGATTGTGCCCGAAACCATGTCCGCCAATAAACTGATGAAGCTCTTTATGCAGCAAAAGAAAACGATTGCCGTCGTGGTGGATGAGTTTGGCGGTACGTCCGGTATTGTATCTCTGGAAGATCTGGTAGAAGAAATATTTGGAGATATAGAAGATGAGCACGATAATACTTCCTATATCAGCAAGCAGATTGATGAACGCGAGTATGTGTTGTCCGCCCGCTTGGAGATAGAAAAAGTCAATGAGACGTTCGGACTCGATTTGCCCGAATCGGACGATTATCTGACGGTAGGAGGACTGATTCTGAACCAATATCAGAGTTTTCCGAAGCTGCATGAAGTGGTGCGGGTGGGACGTTATCAATTCAAGATAATTAAGGTCACAGCGACAAAAATAGAACTCGTGCGATTAAAAGTCTTGGAATAATGACGATAATCAAGAAATTTTTAGCCAATAAATAGATGCATATTAGCATTTTTTGTATCTTCGTGCGCTAAAACGACAAAAGAAAGAAATAATAATAAACATAAATCGTATTAATCAAAATGGCAACATTACAAAACATTAGGTCGAAAGGACCTCTATTGGTGATTGTTATCGGCTTGGCGCTGTTTGCTTTCATTGCGGGTGACGCATGGAAGGTGATGCAGCCGCATCAGGCACATGACGTAGGTGAGGTGAACGGAGACGCTCTTTCCGCTCAAGAGTATCAGAATTTGGTAGAAGAATATACCGAAGTGGTGAAACTCATGCGTGGGGTGACCGCCTTGAATGACGAACAAACCAATCAGGTGCGCGATGAAGTATGGCGTTCCTACGTAAACAATAAACTGATCGAAAAAGAAGCAAAAGCACTGGGACTGACTGTTTCTGCTGCTGAAATCCAGGACATCCTGAAAGCAGGCGTTCATCCTTTGTTGAGACAAACTCCTTTCCAGAATCCGCAAACAGGAAACTTCGACAAGGATATGTTGAACAAGTTCCTCGTGGAATATGCCAAGATGAGCGAATCACAAATGCCGGCACAGTATGCTGAACAATACAATAACATGTATAAATACTGGTCTTTCATTCAGAAAACTCTGATCGAGAGCCGTCTGGCAGAAAAGTATCAGGCATTGGTGTCTAAAGCTCTTCTTTCTAATCCGGTGGAAGCACAGGACGCTTTCGACGCAAGAGTGAACCAGTACAACGTGTTGATGGCTGGTATTCCTTACTCTTCTGTAGTGGACTCTACAATCGTAGTGAAAGAATCGGAACTGAAAGACTTGTATAACAAGAAGAAAGAACAATTCAAGCAATATCAGGAAACTCGTGACATCAAGTACATTGATGTACAAGTGACTGCAAGTGCTGAAGACAGAGCTGCTATCCAGAAAGAAGTGGACGAAGCTACTGAACAGTTGGCTACTACTACGGAAGATTATACTTCTTTCATCCGCTCGACTGGCTCGGAAGCTCCTTATGTAGACTTGTTCTATAACAAAACAGCTTTCCCGTCAGATGTAGTTGCCCGTTTGGACTCTGCTTCGGTAGGTACTATTTATGGTCCTTACTATAACGGTGCCGACAATACAATCAACTCTTTCAAAATTGTAGCTAAAGCTGCTGCTGCCGACTCTGTCGAATTCCGTCAGATTCAGGTATACGCAGAAGATGCTTTGAAGACAAAGACCTTGGCTGACAGTATCTACAACGCGATCAAAGGTGGCGCTAACTTTGCTGATCTGGCAAAGAAATATGGTCAGACTGGTGATGCAAACTGGCTAACTTCTGCACAGTACGAAGGTGCACAGATAGACGGTGATAACCTGAAATTCATCTCTGCTATCAACAATACAGGTGTGAACGAATTGGTAAACTTGCCGATGGGACAAGCAAACGTAATTCTTCAGGTGACTAACAAGAAATCTGTAAAAGACAAATATAAAGTAGCTGTTATCAAACGTGAAGTAGAGTTCAGCAAAGAAACTTACAACCGTGCTTATAATGATTTCAGCCAGTTTATCGCAGCTAATCCGAGTGTAGAAAAGATGGTAGCTAACGCTGAAGAAGCCGGTTACAGACTGCTCGACAGAATGGATTTGAGTAGCTCTGAACACAATATCGGTGGTGTAAGAGGTACAAAAGAAGCGTTGAGATGGGCGTTTGATAAAGCAAAACCGGGTGATGTTTCCGGCTTGTACGAATGTGGCGAAAGCGATCACATGATGGTAGTAGGTCTGGTAGGCATTAAGCCGGAAGGATATCGTCCGTTGAAAGCAGTACAGGATCAGTTGAGAGCTGAAATCGTAAAAGATAAGAAAGCTGAAAAGATTATGGCTGACATGAAAGCTGCCAATGCAACTTCATTCAACCAGTACAAAGAGATGACTAATGCAGTCAGCGACTCTTTGAAGATGGTTACTTTTGCAGCTCCTGCATACGTATCAGCATTGCGCAGCAGCGAACCGCTGGTAGGTGCTTATGCTTCTGCAGCTGAAGTAAATCAGTTGAGCGCTCCTATCAAAGGTAATGCCGGAGTATTTGTATTGCAGGTATACGGCAAGGACAAACTGAACGAAACATTCGACGCAAAAGCAGAAGAAGCTACGCTGACTAACATGCACGCACGTTTTGCCAGCCGTCTGATGAATGATTTGTATCTGAAAGCAAACGTAAAAGATACACGCTTCTTGTTCTTCTAAACAAGTAGCAAGTAATAGATAGTAGGCACGGATTACACGGAATTACGCGGTTTAAACTTATGAGGGAACCGCGAAACCCGTGTAATCCGTGCCTTTTTTGTGCTCGTTTTTTTTGTTTATGGTCTTTGTTATCTGATTAAATTTCCATATCTTGCCAATCTTTATCAATTGGCTTTGCGAAATACTTCATTAACTAATACGAATCTATATTATGACTAAACAACTAGCCCAGTATTCAGTTCCCGCTGAAAATTCACGTGTTATCCGTGTTTTCCTTTCGTCAACGTTCAGAGACATGGAGATGGAACGTTCTGCATTAGTCAAACTCTTTAAGGGTTTGCAAGTGAAGGCTGCCAGCCGTGGTGCCACCATTTCATTGGTTGATTTGCGTTGGGGAATCACAGAAGAAGATGCGAAAAGCGGCAAGGTTGTTGAAATATGCCTGAAAGAGATCGTTAACTCCCGGCCTTTCTTCATTGGTATGGTAGGCGACCGCTATGGATGGTGTCCCAGTTATGAAGATTTATCTCAAACTCTTAATGACAGCTTGGAATATCGTTGGATAGAAGATGACTTGAATCACCATTTGAGTGTGACGGAAATTGAAATGCAGTTTGGTGTACTGCGCAATCCCAATCCGTTACATGCCTATTTTTATATAAAACAGTCGGCAGATGATGAACTGTCTTGCCCTGAAGAGGAGGCTCTTAAACTGAAACGTCTGAAAGAGAGTATTTTGCAGCAGGAACGTTATCCTGTGCAGGAGTATGATTCGCCCGATCAGTTGTGTAACCTTGTGGAAGCTGCTTTCACGGAATTGCTTGAACGGGAGTTTCCGGATGTACTGACCGTTGAAGATAATCAAGCATTGCAAGAACAACTGACGCGCAATGAACTCTTATTCAATTATCACCCAATACCTGAAGCAGATCAGGCGTTTGCTGATTTTTTGGCGGCGGATGAACAGCGGTGTCTGGTGGTAACGGGCGGTTGCGGTCTTGGCAAGAGCGCTTTGTTGGCTCATTGGAGCGATTTGGTGAACAATGATATGCCGATGATTCCTATCTATCATCGCTTGGATAGTACTACATTGTCTTCTTATCCGGAAACGTTGGCGAGAATGTTAGCTTCCAAATGCCAGAACGCACTCAAGCATCAATCTTTGGGTGAAGAAAATTTGTTCGCGGCGGAAGTATCAAAAGAACTGGACTCGACCCAAAGCACTGCCAAATCCATCATGGACGCCGTGAAAAACTCGGTTTTGATGGGAGATGCTGGCTTGAACACTTTTTCAGGGAACACACTTCGAAACCTCAAGGAGATTGAAGAGGATTTGAATTCTATCCAAAAGTTCAGCCAGTTGTGGAGCGCGCTGGGTGCATCAAGATATCCTATCATTCTGTTGATTGATGACATCAGTTATCTGAATCCGACTGAAGCATCCCTGTTTTCTTTATTTGCATCTATTCCCCCGAACGTGAAAGTCGTGTTGAGCTTTTCGGCGTCATCCACTGCTTACCTGCCCTTTGTTCAGAATGGCTACGCTCATTTCCAGTTGAATGGCTTTTCACAGGCGGATGCCAAGTCGTTCTCAAAGCAATATTTGTCTACTTACTCCAAGGCTTTGTCTGCACAGCAGGAAGATATTCTTGCTTCGTGGGTGCTGGCTAAACAACCGCGCTGTTTAAGTGTATTGCTCAACGAGCTGGTTTCGTTCGGTCAGTACGATGCTCTCAATGAATATATGCGTGGATATTGCCGGCTCAATGAGGTTGGGCAATTCTATGACAGTGTGCTACGGCGTTTGTCGGCTGATTATGGTTCCGAAGAGATTGGAAGAACGCTTCTGATGCTTTCACTTACTTTAGAAGGATTTACCGAAGATGAAGTGAAGAGCATGGCAGACATTAATCAGATACTTTGGTCGCAGTTGAGAGTGGAAATGAGCAGCTGGCTCACCAACAAAGGAGGACGATATTGCATTGGTGACACACAAATGGTAGAGGCGATCGAACGCTATTTCGCTCAAGATGACGAATGTATAGATGATAGTCGCCATGAAATTATTTCCGCTCTGCTGGATGAGGAAGAAATCCTTTCCCATCCGTTGACTTTTGCCGATTATAACTATCGCATGAAACAGTTCTGCTACCATGATTCGTATCGCTATAAAGTGGAGATTACCTATCAATGCTATAAGATGCAAGAATGGGATATATTGAAGGATTGGATTTGTGATGTGGAGATTTTCGAGATTCTGTATCGCACGAATCGTTCTCTGTTGGAAGATAGCTGGAAGGCGATCATGAACGACAATCCTGAAGTTACGCCTGAAGTCTATGCCGAATTGGACTTTGATGAGATCGATTCTTTTTTAATTCCTGTCATTGCTAATGATATGGCTACTTTCTTGAGCAGTTCTTTCCATCTGACGAAGGCGGCAGCTGCTGTGAGTGAGAAGAGTATGGAAGGTGCTGCCATGCCACTCATTGCCAAGTCGGTATTGAAGATGAATGAGGGATGCCGGTATGCCCGTAATGAAGAATACGAAACGGCATGCGACTGTTTCCTGAAAGCATTGGTGATGCAGGAAAACATTGTACCGACTCCGGAACTGGAGATTGCCAACACCTGCCGAAATCTAGCTCTGGCATATTACTACAATGAGCAATACAATGAAGCAGTGATCTATCTGAATAGGGCGCTTGATTATCATGCGGCTTCTGCTGACGAGAAGAGTCAGGCAGAAGTCATTGAACTTTCCGAATATCTGGCTTATTGTGATTACTATAAGGATGAGGAAGAGAGTGCTGCCGAGAAATTCCGGAAAGTAGCTGAAATGCACGAGTCGTTGAATGGCAGACTGTCCGGTGGAGTGGCTAAATGTTTGCGTATGCAGGGTAAATGTCTTTATTATATCAAACGATACGATGAAGCATGGATGCTGATGAATCAGGCGTTGGACATTGCTATACAGATAGATAATAAAAAACAGATCGTCGCTTGTCATAAACAGTTGTATTATCTATGCAGGGAATTCAAACGGATGATGAATGAACGTGGCGATGAGCAGGCGTCTACTTTATTCTTCCGTGAGTCTCTTCTGCATGAAATGTATTTCAGCGAAAAACCGCGTCTGGCGGAACTGACTGTCCGATATGAGGCATTGAGATGTGATATTATGCAGCAGTATTACATGAATAAAGACTATGATAACGTGATTCGTATTGCGACGTCTTTGGATATTCACGATGATGCTGACCCTAATGCTTCCTGTCTGGTATATTATTACAAAGCACAGGCTTATGTGAAGTTGGAGAATTATCCAATGGCGAAAGAGGCTTTCTTCAGAGAGTTCGAACTGCGAAAGAAGTATTTGGGATGGGAGGAAGAAGATACGATTCTGGCTTGTCAGAACTTAGGGGTTTTGTACAGCTTTTGTAATGAACGGGAAGAGGCGCTGGCTTGTTTCCGTGAGGCGTACGGTCATGAAGTGAAAAAGAATGGCGAGGATTCTGAAATGGCGCAAAAGCTACTTCAATATATCAGCGTGGTTGAATCATAACGGAGGCATACTTCCCTTTTTTGTTAACTTTTACATTCCTGCTATACGGAAATCGACTTTATTTCCTTACATTTGCAGATATAAACTATCAACAGAAAGAAGAATGTCTAAATATCCCCTTTTAGGAATGACTCTTGTAGAGCTTCAATCATTGACAAAAAGACTGGGTATGCCCGGCTTTGCTGCCAAGCAGATTGCATCCTGGCTTTACGAAAAGAAGGTAGCCTCGATTGATGATATGACTAATTTGTCATTGAAACACCGGGAGTTGCTCAAGCAGAACTATGAGGTGGGAGCGGAAGCTCCGGTAGATGAAATGCGCTCTGTAGATGGTACGGTGAAGTATCTTTATAAAGTGGGTGAGAACCATTTTGTAGAGTCGGTTTATATACCGGATGATGACCGGGCAACGTTGTGCGTGTCGTCACAAGTAGGTTGCAAGATGAACTGTAAGTTCTGTATGACCGGTAAACAGGGGTATACCGCTAACCTGACCGCCAGCCAGATCATGAATCAGATTCATTCGCTGCCGGAACGGGACAAACTGACTAATGTCGTAATGATGGGAATGGGCGAGCCGCTCGATAACCTGGATGAGGTATTGAAAGCATTGGAACTACTGACCGCTACCTACGGTTACGCATGGAGTCCGAAGCGTATCACGCTTTCTACTGTCGGGCTACGGAAAGGATTGCAGCGTTTTATTGAAGAAAATGACTGCCACCTTGCCATCAGCCTTCACTCTCCGCTGACCGTTCAGCGTGCTGAATTAATGCCGGCGGAAAAGGCGTTTTCAATCACCGAAATGGTGGAACTGTTAAAAAACTATGATTTTAGTAAACAACGTCGACTTTCGTTTGAATATATTGTTTTTAAAGGGCTCAATGATTCGCAGGTCTATGCCAAAGAGTTGCTGAAACTTCTTCGCGGGCTGGATTGCAGGGTGAATCTGATTCGTTTTCATGCCATACCGGGGGTAGACCTCGAGGGGGCGGATATGGATACGATGACCCGTTTTCGTGATTATCTGACGTCACACGGACTTTTCACCACTATCCGTTCATCCAGGGGCGAAGATATTTTTGCCGCTTGCGGTATGCTGTCGACAGCGAAACAGGAGAAAAATAATGAAAGTTAATATATAAAACCGAACATCATGAAAAAGTACTCTTTTATTTTATGCATCGCTTTGGTAGCCTTTGTCGTTGCATCTTGTGGTCTGAAAGGAAATCACACCTCTAGTGGTCGTGCTTACGAGCTTTTGGTTGTAGTAGATCACGGTGTTTGGGATCGTGCTGCCGGAAGGGCTTTACATGATGCGCTCGATGCTGATATGCCCGGTTTGCCGCAGTCGGAACCTTCTTTCCGGATTATGTATACTTCGCCGAAAGATTATGATTCTACGCTGAAGTTGATACGTAACATTATTATTGTAGATATACAGGATATATATACGAAAGCCTCGTTCAAATATGCGAAGGACGTGTATGCCAATCCGCAGATGATATTGACTATCCAGGCTCCGAACGAAGAAGAGTTTGAGAAGTTTGTGGAAGAGAACAAAAAGACGATTGTCGACTTCTTTACCCGTGCGGAAATGAACCGTCAGATTACGTTCCTGGAAGGGAAGCATAGTAACTTCATTTCGCAGAAAGTGGACAGTTTGTTCGGATGCGACATCTGGGTGGATGCCGAACTGGCTAATTCAAAGACCGGGGATGATTTCTTTTGGGCTTCTACCAACACAGGTAGTGCCGACCGTAACTTTGTGATGTACTCTTATCCGTACACTGACAAGGATACGTTTACCAAAGAATATTTTGTGCACAAACGTGACTCCGTGATGAAAGCCAATATCCCCGGATTCAAGGAAGGCGTTTATATGTCGACCGATAGTTTGCTGACCGATGTCCGTCCGATCAATGTACAGAACAGCTACACAATGGAAGCACGTGGCCTGTGGCGTATGAAGGGCGACTTTATGGGTGGCCCGTATGTATCTCATACTCGTCTGGACGAGAAAAACCAACGAATTATAACAGCAGAAATATTTGTTTATTCACCTGATAAAATGAAACGCAACCTGGTACGCCAGATGGAAGCATCTCTGTATACACTGAAACTTCCGAATGAAGTTCAGCAGAATCAGATTCCATTGGGAGAAGCATCTAAGGAAGCGGAACAAACTAATAAATAAAAACATGGAAGATAACAAGATAAGGATAGGTATCACCCAAGGAGATATTAACGGGGTGGGCTATGAGGTGATTCTTAAGACATTTTCCGACCCTACGATGTTGGAACTATGTACTCCGATCATTTATGGCTCACCGAAAGTAGCGGCTTATCATCGCAAAGCGCTGGATATACAGACCAATTTCAGCATTGTCAACTCTGCTACCGAAGCGGGGTACAACCGTTTGAGCGTGGTGAACTGTACGGATGATGAGGTGAAAGTGGAATTTTCCAAACCCGATCCCGAAGCCGGTAAAGCTGCGCTGGGGGCTTTGGAACGTGCCATCGAAGAATATCGCGAAGGGCTGATAGACGTTATCGTAACAGCTCCGATCAACAAACATACGATTCAGTCGGAAGAGTTCTCCTTCCCCGGACATACGGAATATATCGAAGAACGTCTGGGCAATGGTGATAAGTCATTGATGATTTTGATGAAGAATGACTTCCGGGTGGCTTTGGTGACGACACATATCCCTGTCAGAGAGATCGCGACTACGATTACCAAAGAACTGATTCAGGAGAAACTGATGATATTCCATCGTTGTCTGAAACAGGATTTCGGTATCGGCGCTCCGCGTATTGCGGTGCTCTCTCTCAATCCTCATGCCGGAGACGGTGGTTTGTTGGGAATGGAAGAGCAGGAAGTGATTATCCCTGCCATGAAAGAAATGGAAGAGAAAGGAATCCTTTGCTACGGTCCTTATGCGGCCGACGGCTTTATGGGTTCGGGCAATTATACTCATTTTGACGGTATCCTGGCGATGTATCACGATCAGGGGCTGGCTCCGTTCAAGGCCTTGGCTATGGAAGACGGGGTGAACTATACGGCAGGCCTGCCGGTAGTACGTACTTCTCCGGCTCATGGAACGGCATACGATATTGCAGGCAAGGGATTGGCTTGTGAAGATTCTTTCCGTCAGGCAATCTATGTTGCCATCGATGTGTTCCGTAATCGTCAGCGGGAAAAAGTGGCTCGTGCCAATCCGTTGCGTAAACAGTATTACGAGAAACGTGACGATAGTGATAAACTGAAGCTGGATACAGTAGACGAAGATTAAAAACGAGTGATGACGAGAGCAGAGATACAACAAGTGAAACAGCGTTTCGGTATTATTGGAAATACTGAAGCATTGTCGCGCGCCATAGATGTTGCCATTCAGGTAGCTCCTACCGATTTGTCTGTGCTGATTACCGGAGAAAGTGGAGTCGGAAAAGAAAGTTTTCCGCAGATTATTCATCAATATAGCCGGAGGAAGCACGGACAGTATATTGCTGTCAACTGTGGTGCTATTCCGGAGGGCACGATTGATTCCGAACTGTTCGGGCATGAGAAGGGTGCGTTTACCGGTGCGATTGGCGAACGGAAAGGGTACTTTGGCGAAGCCGACGGTGGTACTATTTTCCTTGATGAAGTAGGGGAGTTGCCGATGCCTACCCAGGCGCGTTTGCTCCGTGTGTTGGAGAGTGGCGAGTTTATAAAAGTAGGTTCGTCCAAAGTGCAAAAGACGGATGTTCGTATTGTGGCAGCTACCAATGTCAATCTGACACAAGCGATTGCAGAAGGACGTTTCCGTGAAGATTTATATTACCGGTTGAATACGGTGCCTATCCAAATACCGCCTTTGCGTGAACGTGGTGACGATGTACTTTTGTTGTTCCGTAAGTTTTCCGCAGACTTTGCAGAGAAATACCGGATGCCTGCTATCCAGTTGACGGAGGATGCGAAGAAAGAGTTATTGGCTTACCCGTGGCCCGGCAACGTTCGTCAGTTGAAGAACATCACCGAGCAAATATCTATCATTGAAACCAACAGGGAGATCTCTGCTGCTATCTTGCAGAATTATCTTCCCGCACAAAATACGCAACGTCTTCCCGCGCTGATGGGAACGCGTGAGAGTAAAGGCTTTGAGAGCGAACGGGAGATTCTTTATTCTGTTCTGTTCGATATGCGCCAGGAAGTGGCGGAGCTGAAGAAGATGGTGCACAACCTGATGGCGGAACGTGCCGGACAGGTGGGGCAGGTAGGGCAAATGGGAACGGTGGTTACTACTCCGGTAGTGACGGCGCATCAACCTTCGGTACCTGCTATCATTCACACCATGCAGCCTACGGTTTGCAAGGATGACGACGACATACAAGACACGGAAGAATATGTAGAAGAACCTCCTTTGTCACTGGACGAAGTGGAAAAAGAAATGATACGCAAAGCACTTGAAAGGCATCACGGAAAGCGGAAGAGTGCGGCCAAGGACTTGAATATTTCCGAGCGTACACTTTATAGAAAAATAAAAGAATATGAATTGGATTAAGAAAATAATACGCCCTTTGCTACTGTTCGGCTTGCCGTTGGTAGTCATTGCGTGCACTGTTTCCTATAAGTTTAACGGATCGTCTATCAATTATGATAAGGTAAAGACCATTTCGATAGCCGACTTCCCGATCAAGTCGGAGTATGTATATGCTCCGTTGGCAACCAAATTCAATGAGGACCTGAAAGATATCTTCATCCGGCAGACCCGTCTGCAACTGCTCAAGCCGAGTCAAAATGCCGACTTGCAGATTGACGGAGAAATCACAGGGTACAATCAGTACAACCAGGCAGTATCTGCCGACGGTTATTCTTCGGAGACGAAGTTGACTATCACCGTCAATGTGCGTTTTGTCAACAACACCAATCATGCCGAAGACTTTGAACAACAGTTTTCTGCGTTCCGTACCTACGACTCTACCCAGTTGTTGACTGCCGTACAGGACGGATTGATTGCTGAAATGTCTAAAGAGATCACCGACCAAATTTTTAATGCAACTGTAGCAAACTGGTAATATAAATGACTTCTGTTAACTTTCAACAATGGATTCAGCATCCCGAGACGCTGAATAGGGATACTTTGTACGAACTGCGCAATCTTCTTGCGAGGTATCCGTATTTTCAGTCACTTCGTCTGCTGTATCTGAAGAATCTGTATATTCTCCATGATATTAGTTTCGGTGGAGAACTGCGGAAAGCAGTTCTTTACATTGCAGACAGACGGCAGTTGTTCCGGTTGATTGAAGGTGACCGCTATGATGTGCAGGCACGGAAAAAGGGAGTACCTCTCACGGAGGTGCTGAAAGACGAACCGTCCGTAGACCGCACATTAGCATTGATCGACGCTTTCTTGTCCACAGTACCCGAAGAGGTGACTGCCCGGACCAGTTTCGACTATTCGATGGATTACACTTCTTATCTTTTGGAGGAGACTCCGGCCACGGAACAGCCGGCTGAAGAAACGCCCAAACTCAAAGGCTTCGAACTGATTGACGACTTTATAGAAAAGAGCGAGAGCGACTCTCCCCTCTGCATGAAACCTTTAAGAGAAGAAATGCCATCTTCGCCAACCTCTTCGGACGAACTTACCGAAGAAGAAACGATAAAGGAAGAAGAGGAAGATGACAGCTGTTTTACGGAAACTTTGGCAAAAATCTATGTTAAACAGCAACGATATTCAAAAGCTCTTGAAATAATTAAAAAATTAAGCTTGAAATATCCAAAAAAAAATGCTTACTTTGCAGACCAAATCAGATTTTTGGAGAAATTGATTATTAACGCTAATTCAAAATAACTAAAAATGTACTTATTATTCGTTATCTTAATGGTTATTGCAGCCTTGTTGATGTGTTTCATCGTGCTGATTCAGAACTCAAAAGGAGGCGGACTTGCTTCTGGTTTCTCTTCATCTAACGCCATCATGGGCGTGCGCAAGACTACAGACTTTCTGGAAAAAGCAACATGGGGCCTGGCCATCTTTATGGTTGTAATGAGCATTGCTACTGCTTATGTAGTTCCTCGCTCTGCTGTTGCTAAAGACGCAGTGTTGGAACAGGCACAGAAAGAACAACAGACTAACCCGTATAACTTACCCGCAGGTACGGCTGCGCCGCAAACTGAAGCTCCTGCTACCAATGCACCTGCTACAGAAACTCCGGCACCGGCTACTGAAACTCCTGCTCCTGCAGCAGAGTAATTCACTCCGTCGTCAGGTAAGACTTTGGGGTAAAACCATTAATGGGAAGGTGCAGACGGATGCTGCATTTCTTTGATATTTAAGTGCGGATTACGCAGATTACACGGATTTTCAATGTTCCGCGTGGTCAGTGTAATCCGCACTTAACTTTTTCTTGTAAAAACAATCTCTTTGTGATAGAAACAAACGAGATTTAACTACCTTTGTTGGCTGTATAAGATTATTAACTACTTTTTTAAATATAACAATGACAGAACATTTGAAACAGAAATTGAATGACTCCGCCGTACTCCGATGGAGTGTTCTAGCATTGGTCGCATTTACTATGCTATGCGGCTATTTCCTCACCGACGTAATGTCTCCTCTAAAACCCATGCTTGAGAAAGAACTATTATGGGATAGTCTTGATTATGGATTCTTCACAAGCGCTTACGGTTGGTTTAACGTATTCTTGTTGATGCTGATCTTCGGTGGTATCATTTTGGACAAAATGGGAGTTCGTTTCACCGGAATGGGAGCTTGCTTATTGATGGTGTTTGGTTGTGGATTGAAATACTATGCGATTTCTACTACTTTTCCGGAAGGTGCCATGCTCTTCGGATTCAAAACACAGGTGACGTTGGCTGCATTGGGATATGCTATCTTTGGTGTAGGTGTGGAGATTGCTGGTATCACTGTTTCCAAGATTATAGTGAAATGGTTCAAGGGCAAGGAAATGGCATTGGCTATGGGACTTGAAATGGCTACGGCACGTATTGGGACAACTCTGGCGATGGTGTTGACAGTTCCTTTGGCAGACTTCTTCGGATATACGGACGAGGGTGGTGCATTCCATACCAATATTCCTGCTCCTATTCTGTTTTGTCTGATTATGCTGTGTGTAGGTACTATTGCTTTCTTCCTTTATACTTTCTACGATAAGAAATTGGATGCTTCTTTGGATGCAGAAGGTTTGGAACCGGAAGAACCGTTCCGTATGAAAGATATTGTGTATATCATTACCAATAAGGGATTCTGGTTGATCGCATTGCTGTGCGTATTGTTCTACTCGGCCGTCTTCCCTTTTATCAAATATGCTGCCGACTTGATGGTGCAGAAATATAACGTAGATCCGAAGTTGGCGGGAACGATTCCCGGATTGTTGCCGATTGGTGCGATTATCCTGACTCCGTTGTTCGGTTCGCTTTATGACCGTATCGGTAAGGGAGCCACATTGATGATAATCGGATCAGTGATGCTTATTTTTGTGCATACGATGTTTGCTCTGCCTATACTGAATATATGGTGGTTTGCTACTATCATCATGATTATATTGGGATTTGCCTTCTCGTTGGTGCCTTCAGCTATGTGGCCGTCTGTTCCGAAGATTATTCCGGAAAAACAGTTGGGTACCGCATACGCATTGATTTTCTGGGTACAGAACTGGGGATTGATGGGTGTTCCTTTGTTGATCGGATGGGTGTTGAATACTTATTGCAAAGGTCCGGTAGTAGACGGTGCACAGACTTATGACTACACGTTGCCGATGACTATTTTTGCTCTCTTTGGTGTACTTGCTCTGATTGTGGCTTTGATGTTGAAGGCAGAGAACAAGAAGAAGGGATACGGTCTGGAAGAGGCGAATATCCAAAAGTAACTGGGAAATTCAATACCTAAAGTAACAAAGGAATTTTGTATCAAGGTGTAAACAAAAGGGTATCAGTATGAATACTCTGAAATAAAAAATAAGAAGTATGGCTGCCAAAGAGAAAATCAACCTGTTAGAGGTCATTCCCTGTCGCAGTGAACATATTACAGCAGAAAGGGAAGGGGAGACAATTGTGCTCTCCTTTCCCCGTTTTAAATATCCGTGGATGCAACGCTTCCTTGTGCCGAAAGGAATGTCGAAAGAACTTCATGTGAAATTGGAAGAACACGGTACGGCTGTATGGGAACTGATAGATGGAAAACGCAATGTTCGTGAGATTATAGAAAAACTCGCAGACCATTTTCAAAATGAAGAGGGCTACGAGTCGCGTGTATCGGCTTATCTTTCTCAAATGCAGAAAGATGGATTTATAAAACTGGTGATACCAGTCGCATAAATAGGAATTTATATTTCACCACAGAGGACACGGAGGACACAGAGTTCTTCTCTCTCTTTCCGCAAGTAAAACAGAGCGATAAATACGATTCTCAATACGTGAGACTCTGTGTTACTCTATAGTGAATAAAAAAGATTAAACCTCTGTGTCCTCCGTGTCCTCTGTGGTGAATTTATTATTATTTATTTGATAAATACAGCCCAAAGTATGACGGCAATTGCTATCAGGACTCCCATGATAATAAGCGTTCCCCAAACAAAATAATTGCTGTCTTTCTCTTTCTTTTTCTCCGAGTCGTGGATGATACGTTCCATTTCTTCGGGAGTGGTATTGGGTAGTGGATAAGGTTCGTTTGCACGGTTTAAATGCTTCAACTTGTCGTTAGCACGTTCACGACGTAGGCGGGAAGCTTCCCGTCCCTCTTTTATTCGGCGTATCATGTCGAATGCATGTCCTTCACCAACCATATTCTTTGTTTTTTAGAAGTTCACTTTCTCGTTTTTCTATTTCCCTTCTTCTCTGTCCACTTTGAGCAATCCTCCCGTATTCGGATCAAAATAAACTTTGATGGTAGAATTCTTGTTGAACAAAACCGGAGCCAGATATTCTATCACACCAAATTGAGTAATAGGAAGTTCACCTTCGTAAAGTTTCTTTTTGCCGTCGGTCAATGTAACCATAGCTTGTCCGGGTACGTTGTAGGCGATTCCATCCAAATCTTTCTTCTTCTTACCATCTTCCTGTGGTATCTTGACCGATTTCAGGTCTTTCAGACTGATATAAAACGGAGTTCCTGCCAAATCATTGTTGGCAACTACACCTAACTTCTTCGAGAAGCGGAAAGCAACTTCATTGTTAAATTCCTTGTCAGGGGTAAGGCGGACAGTGAATGTTCTCTCTTCCTTGTTGCAGGTGCCGGAGAACATTTGCGTCATGGCTTCTTCCTGTGCATTCAGATTGTCGAGCATAATCTTAAGCTGTGCTCCGTCTGAAGGCATATTGTCAGCCTGTCCGCGCAATAAGGCATTTTTGCTTTCGCGGATGTTATAGATTTCTTTAGCCACCAGTTCGGCTATCTTGGCGGTAGAGCTAGCCATCAGAATCTCTTCGGTCAGGAATTCACGAGGATTTGCTTTCTTTTGGAGGACTGTGGGAGCGGGAGCGGCTTTTTTGCCTACACTGCTGTTGCTGTAAGGAACATTGATCGTTTTCACAATGCCATCCTCTGTCAGTTCCATGAGCGGTGCTACTGTCTTATCCTTCAATTTTACGAAATACGTCGTTTCGCTGTTGGGCACACCTACGGATTTCACTTTTACGCTAGTCAGTTCCCAGTACTCTTCAGGGTCGGCGGAGACGTTGGTCAGTCGCAGGTAACGATCAGCATATTTGCTGAATTCTCCCGGAGTATAGTTGACTTTGTTGGCTTTTATTTCAAGTTCTATTTGGGTTTTGGGAAGACTGTAAACCACTCCATAGTCTTTTCCTCGGGTAACCCCTGTCAGTACTTCGGTTTGTGCATAGGCGGACGTTGTCATAAGTAGTCCTGCTGCTATAATCAACTTTTTCATATTCGGTTCTTTTTAACTGGTTTTGAAAACAAAGTTAATGAAGTTATTGAAAAAACTGTAAGTTCTTAACTTTTATTCGCTTACAAGTCGCCATGCTGTCGGCAGACAGGTGATAATATCGCTTGCGATCATTCCGATCATTCCTTGCTTCTTTTGAGCGACATCGCCCGCCAATCCGTGAATGTAAGTGCCGATTTTAGCGGCTTCTTCGGTGGGATAACCTTGGGCAAGCAGCGCCAGGATTACTCCGGTCAGTACGTCACCGCTACCTCCGGTTGCCATTCCCGGATTTCCGGTTGGGTTGAAGAAACATTTACCTTCGGGGGTGATGATGGCGGAGTAGGCTCCTTTTAAAATAATGTGGACATGGGCGGCACGGGCCAGTTCGCAAGCCTTCATCAGACGTTCGTAAGAGTCCTGGCATTTGCCGGTCAGACGTTCCAGTTCTTTCGGATGCGGGGTGAGGATGGAACCCTTCGGCAGGTGGGTAAGGGTATGGCGGTGGTTGGCGAGGATATTAAGAGCGTCGGCATCCACTACAACAGGAGTCTGGCAGTGTTCCAGTTGCTCCAACAAGGCAGCTTCCGTTTCCTCGTTTCGTCCCAGTCCCGGGCCGATGCCGACTGCTTGATAGTCGTCCGTGTCGGTAGGTACGGCAAAACAGGTTTCGTTGATGTCGGTTTCTACGATTGCTTCGGGTATGGAGGTCTGCAAGATGTCGTTGTTGCACATTGGTGCATGAACAGTCAGCAACCCTACTCCCGAACGGAGGCAGGCGCGGGCAGCGAGAACAGAGGCTCCTGCCATTCCTTTTGAACCGGCAATCAATAGTGCATGGCCGAAGTTCCCCTTGTGGGCAAACTGTTTGCGTGGCTTGATGAGTGAACGGATTTCTTCTATTTCCAACATTTCGTAGTTAGTCTCCATCTCTTCAATACCGTCTTCGCTTAATTGGATATCCAGCACTTCCCATTCTCCGACAAATTCAGTGTTCTCTGCGAAAAGAAAGGCGAGCTTCGGCAGTTGCAGACTGAAAGTTACGTCGGCGCGGATAATATTAGCTTTTACGTTGAATGTATTTTCTTCTCCCATCAGTCCGGAAGGAATGTCGATGGCTACTACCATGGCAGGGGAGGAATTGATGTATTTCACTACGGCAGCGAATCCGCCGCTCAACGGTTTGTTCAGGCCTGAACCGAATAATCCGTCGATTACCAGATGATCGGGCGTCAGGACGGGAGGTACGAATTGGGTACTGATTTCGTGGAATTTTACTTCTTCCATCATTTCTACCAGTTCTTTATTGGTCTGGCAGTCGGGTGAAAGTTCTCCTTTCGTGTTGAAGAGAAATACCTCGATTTTATATCCTTTTTCAGCCATCATGCGGGCTACGGCGAGAGCGTCTCCGCCATTATTCCCCGGTCCGGCAAAGATAGTGACCGGTGTTTCCGTATTCCATCTGTCTGTGATGGCTTTTGTTAATACGGTTGCTGCACGTTCCATCAGATCGATTGATGCAATAGGTTCGTTCTCAATGGTATAAGCGTCCAATTTCTTGATACTGCTGCTTGGAAATATTTTCATTGCGATGTTCTTTTAGTTTTCGGATTACAAATGTACATGATTCTTCTGACTTTTCCCGTTTGTTGTGGGAAGAAAACCATAATTGCAACTTTTAATTCATCATTAGTTCTATCTTTTGGTCAAAGAAATATCTGCTTTTGAACTATTAAGTGTTAGAATAACTCCGCCAAAAAATAATTCAATGCTGCACCATTATGAACTTACTTTTATTTCTTCCTGAAAAAGATTTCTTCATTTCATTTCTCATATTCTCATTGTTTTTCGATAAACGAAAGATAATCAAATAGATATCTTATGAGAAACACTTTTTCAAAACGGTATTTCTCATAAGTTCTCCCATATTTTGGCTCAAAAGCCACCTTATTCTCATCGTATTTCAGGGTATTTCTCATAGTCAAAAGCCATTCTTTCTTCCTTTTTTCTTTCAGCCTGCCTTATTTTTATCAGGAAATGAAGCTACTATTTAGATAAAATAGTGGCTTTTTGCTTGGAGATGCTCGTTGTTCTCGATTGTCCCATATATTGTGGGAAAGTATTCTCGTATATTGAAGGAAAACTTTCCCACAAAATAAGGGAATACTTTCCCAAGCCTTAGGGAATCTTTTCCCACAATATGTGGGACTAAGACACTGTGTATGGAAGCAAGCAAAAGGAATACATAGTTCTATTTATTCAATGTCAGCTTCCGGCACACTACACTATGAGAAATGAAGCAAAATCCGGGTTATTTTGCGAAGAAACTATGAGAAATGCCTGTTTTAAAATCATTTCTCATAGTCTATCTTATTAGTTTACTGCCACTTGTGCCTTATTTATGAGAATATGAGAAATGAAAATGAAAAATCTTTTTCTGTAGAGGGGCGGATGGAAATTGTGTTTAGTTTATCTCCATACCTTCTTAAACAAATTTTTAATGCGGTTCCCTTGATTAAGCCTTTGATTATTTGCCGTTTCCGATAAAAATGTTATCTTTGGAGATAGATAATGTGCATCACATTAATTTCCTGTGCTCACAATGAATTAGAATCTAAATAACGGATTGTTTAATCTTCTAAAGTTTGCATGATGGAAAAGACAAAAATTGGCTTGAATGCCGGGAAAGTATGGCGCATCTTAAATGAAAAAGGTGAACTTTCAATGTTCGATTTGTGCCGTGAATTAAGTTTGACGTTTGAAGACGTAGCTCTTGCTATTGGTTGGCTGGCCCGAGAAGACAAAATCTTTTTGAGGAAAAGAGAAGGAATGCTTTTTGCCAGTATCGAAAATGTCGAATTTACTTTTGGCTAAGGTGGTAGCTAACCTACATTTAAGATGGATCTCCACTTTATTATTTACACTGCTAAAAAGTAATGAAGTGGATCAGTAGGATTTTTTATGCTCGTTTTTACTATTCCCCCTATTATTCTGTTTGATAAGAGAAGCATCTAATCTACTTTTTCTGTACCTTTGCACCTCATAAACTACTAAACACATAAATTCATGAGTGCATTGAAAGGGCATCCGAAAGGCCTTTATCTGATTTTCGCGACAAGCACGGCAGAACGTTTCAGTTACTACGGTATGCGTGCGATCTTTATTCTTTTCCTGACGCAGGCATTATTGTTTGACAAAGAAGCGGCAGCATCCATTTACGGTAGCTATACCGGGTTAGTCTATTTAACTCCTTTGATTGGCGGATACATTGCCGATAAATATTGGGGAATCCGTCGCTCTGTGTTTTGGGGAGCAATGATGATGGCAGTCGGACAATTCCTGATGTTTATGAGTGCCTCTACTTTAGATAATACGGAACTTGCTCACTGGATGATGTATGGCGGACTCGGATTCCTGATCTTGGGAAATGGTTGTTTCAAACCTACCGTTTCTTCTCTCGTAGGTCAACTCTACGAACCGGGAGACAGACGGCTGGATGCTGCATATACCATCTTCTATATGGGAGTGAATGTAGGTTCTTTTGCCGCCCCTTTGATTTGTGGTTATCTGGGCGATACCGGTGACCCGCACGATTTTAAATGGGGATTTCTTGCAGCCGGAATCATGACACTGTTCACTGTTGTACTTTTTGAAACTCAAAAGAATAAATATCTTTTTTCTCCTTCCGGAGAACCGATTGGTATTATCCCCGATGCTAAACGTGAAAAGAAAGAAGACAAGGCCGACCATATCTCACACCCGAAGATGGACAAACGCACCAAAGTACGTAATACTCTTGTAATCACAATTCTTACCATTGCTTTAATAGCCTTCTTTAATTACGCTTTTGAGGGTGACTGGGTGAGCATCGGTATTTTTACCGCCTGCATTGTTTTCCCTGTTCTCATCCTATTGGATGGTTCATTAACCAAGATCGAACGTAGTCGTATTTTCGTTATCTATATAGTAGCTTTCTTTGTCATTTTCTTCTGGGCGGCTTACGAACAGGCAGGAGCCTCTTTAACTCTCTTTGCCTCCGAACAAACCAATCGTGATATTTTAGGTTGGGAAATGCCGGCTTCGTGGTTTCAATCCTTCAATCCTCTGTTTGTTGTTGTCCTGGCATATATAATGCCGGGTGTGTGGAGCTTCCTCAACAAACGAAAGATGGAACCTGCTTCTCCTACCAAACAAGCGATTGGCTTGTTACTTCTTTCTTTAGGTTATCTTTTCATCTGTTTCGGAGTGAAAGATGCAGTTCCCGGAGTGAAGGTAAGTATGATTTGGCTGACAGGACTTTATTTTATTCATACAATGGGTGAAATAGCCTTGTCACCTATCGGACTTTCAATGGTAAATAAGTTGAGTCCGCTACGTTTCGCCTCTTTGATGATGGGAATCTGGTATCTGTCTACTGCCACAGCCAATAAATTTGCAGGCATGTTGAGTGGACTTTATCCGGAAGCCGGAAAAGTGAAATCAATCTTTGGTTATCAGATTGCTACCATGTACGATTTCTTTATGGTATTCGTTGTCATGTCCGGTGTTGCTTCATTGATTCTGTTCCTTCTCTCGAAGAAATTACAGAAGATGATGCACGGGGTAGAATAAAAAATCGTATTTTTGCAAGGTTATTTTTAAATTACCGGTTATGGATACCATTCAGATAAAAGACAAACAGTTCACTGTTTCTATTAAGGAACAGGATATTCAGAAAGAAGTGATTCGCGTAGCGAACGAAATCAACCGCGACTTGGCAGGTAAGAATCCGCTCTTCCTTAGTGTGTTGAACGGTTCATTTATGTTTACTGCCGACTTGTTGAAGCACATCACCATCCCTTGCGAGATTTCGTTTGTGAAACTGGCTTCTTATCAGGGAGTGACTTCCTCGGGAGTGATTAAGGAAGTGATCGGACTGAATGAAGACATTGCCGGACGTACAGTAGTTATTGTAGAAGATATTGTGGATACCGGGCTAACCATGCAACGCCTGTTGGATACATTGGGTACACGCAACCCTGAAGCAATCCATATTGCTTCTCTGCTAGTGAAGCCTGAAAAACTCAAGGTCAATCTGAACATCGAATACGTAGCAATGGAAATCCCGAACGACTTTATCGTAGGTTACGGACTGGATTATGATGGTTTCGGACGCAACTATCCCGATATTTATACAGTAGTAGATTAATATTAAATAGGTACCAGTTTAAATGGTAAATAGTAAATCGTTAAATTGTAAATAACAAAATGTTGAACATCGTAATTTTCGGTGCTCCGGGTTCAGGAAAAGGAACACAGAGCGAACGTATCGTAGAAAAGTATGGAATCAATCACATCTCGACAGGAGATGTATTGCGTGCTGAAA
>ONZY01000337.1_pt1 | contig 44790 bp, 28 predicted proteins | sample 1671451 | NCBI WGS metagenome assembly ONZY01 (sample SAMN06348158, study PRJEB24527) | human gut metagenome | biome: human gut; feature: ankylosing spondylitis patient; material: feces | host: Homo sapiens | place: China | collected 2015-10 | reverse complement strand
TTCAGATTTTGCACGAAAATATAAGTTTGAAATGGCAAAATCCGGTCAAGAAAGAAATGCAAAAAATTATCAGTTGGCGTATCAGCATTTGGAAAGATTCGCCGGGACGAATAAACTGATGTTTTCCAGATTCACAACTAAGTTTGTAAATGATTGGATGAAATCTTTATCTGGAACATCAAGGGCGAAAGAGATGTATCCTGTTTGCGTACGACAAATATTCAAAGCTGCCATATTGAAGTATAACGATTATGACCGTGGGCTTATCCAGATAAAAACGAATCCTTGGCCAAAGATTGTTATTCCTAAATCCGATAAGCCGGAACATAAGGCCATACCTGCTTCAGAAATAAAAAAATTCTTTGAATTACCTCTTCCTCCTTCAAAGATGAAATGTCCACTCCCGGAATTAGCTCAAGATGTTGCCAAGATGGTGATGTGTTTGGCAGGTATAAATACTGCAGATTTGTATCATCTGAAGGTATCCGATTATAAAGATGGGAAAATTTCCTATAATAGACGAAAGACGGCTAAGTTCAGGAGTGATGGTGCGTATATGGAACTGGATGTGCCGGATATTTTAAAAGACTTGTTTGAAAAATACAAATCTGAAGACGGGGATGAATATCTTTTTAATTTCCATAAACGTTATTCTGATAATGACATTTTTAATGTGAATGTGAATGGCGGTCTAAGGAAAATTTGTCAATTCAATGAACTTCCAGAGTCATATTGTGTCTACACGTTCCGGCATAGCTGGGGAACGATTGCGAGAAATGATATAAGGGCAACTATGTATGATGTGGCGTTTGCCATGAACCATGCAAGCGCTCATAAAGTGACGGAGGTATATGTCAAACCAGATTACTCGATTGTTTCGGAGTTAAACCGGAAAGTGATAGATTTTGTGTTTTATGATAAGTTGCCGGATTTATTGGAAGATGATGTAGATGTGGAGCAAACTCAATTTAGAATATCATTCAAAAATATGGTCCGTGGCACTGTGTTTTTCCAAGAGAAGAAAATATATTCGTTTGAAGATTTGGGGTATAACAATGTTAACGATGTAATTTCCGAGTTGGTAAAACATCTTCCAGAAGATATGCCTATTGGGAGTAAAGCGTTGTTTAGGGTTGATAATCTGGACAAAAAAGAACACAGATTTTACGAACGGCAAAAAGGAAAGGGTTTTTCATAGGAACGGCAATCTTTTGGGTAAGCCTTTTATTTGTTCCAAAATAACAGTTACTACATTACTTGCAATGCCTTACTTTGTAAAAAGTAAGAATCTATGAATAAGGTCAATGTTGGGCTGGGAGGTATAAGCCGTAATACAGATGATGGCGTGTCAAAAGACGGGATGTGCTCGGAACTGATAAATGCACGTCCTAAAAACGGATCGATAGAACCCGTTGGGAGGCCAATACTTGAACGTCAGTTTGCAGAGGGAAAATCTCCGGTATTTGTGCACAAAAACGGCACGTATGAGCATTTGATTTCGTATGCCAATGACATTGTCCTTTTCGATAGCGATAAAGTGGACGGGCAATGGGTTGTAAAGAATACAGCTTTCGCACAGATACCTGGCGTAAAGCAGATACAATCTGTCGGGAACATCCTCGTCATGGCGACGGGCGAAAGTATCCATTATGCAATATTCATAGGTGGGGAATATACATATCTTGGTGATCAGATTCCGGAACCGTCGATCCGTTTTTCTTGTATTAAAGAAGAAGCTGCCTACTCGGATGATATATCGTGTAATTTGGAGCCGGCAGTTCGTATTCAGGATGTCGGGAGCCTTGCAACATTGAACGAGGCCGGGGAAAAGATTATTACCAATTCTTTTAAAGCAAGTTATTACAAACTGTTGCAAGAAGATGTGTATGATGCAGGACATGTTATATATCCTGTCCTTGTAAGGTATGCCGTCAGGCTGTTCGATGAGAGCTACGTGATGCATTCGTCCCCGCTGCTGGTCGGCGAACCAAATTTTATTAGGATGGCAGTAAGTAAAACCAAATTTGATTTTGATTCCCTGTCGGTGGAAGGTTTTACTTATAAACTTATCGCAAACCCTCGGACCATAGGCGTTAAATATGATTTATCCGGCTTGTCCGGCTGGAAAGATGTCGCTTCGTCTGTGGACATATTCGTTTCAAGACCGTTTGTAATCAATGATCTTGATAGTACGATAAAAACAGTGACCGTTTTGGACAAGAATAATATGATGGTGGATCTCCCGTTTAAGTCGGAAAGCGAATTGCTTGAAGAAATAGGGGAAATATCTAATTTTTATCTTGTCAAAAGCATCCCGATCGGAGATATATCGAATGGGTTTGAAAATATATTTGCCGAAGGCAAGGCATTTAAGAACCTGGAACAGCAAGAAGTCGCAACTGATGATGATTTTACGAGAAGCAGGATAACCGGAAACCTGTATACATATAACGGAAAGCTGCATGTAGGGAACATCCGGGAAAAACTTGCCAAACCCTATCCTCTGGGAATGTTTGCGGTTAGCGACATTAACGAATTTACGGTAAATACGGAGGTGCATGTCAAGACGGAAAGCGGAATGAAAATAGTACATGGAGCAAGTACGGCCTATGGTGCTATGGTTTCCCCATACCTGTCTTACCCGGATTCACGGGCGGTCAAAATGATTATCTACAATGATAAGTATTACGATGAGATTCCATTGAAGCCGCATCCTTTCTTGAACATAGCCTATAGCTTAAAAGGGCTTTATCCTCACTCGATAACCGATAAGTATGGGACCTATACGCCTTTGCCAGAAGATTCCGTGTCGGTTGCTCCCAATAAATTGAAGGTATCAAATGTCTCAAACCCGTTTTATTTTCCCGCCAAACAAACATATACGGTTTCGAGTCGTAACATAGTGGCAATGGCTACAGCGACAACGGCCTTGTCGACGGGCCAGTTCGGGCAATTTCCTCTTTATGTGTTTACGGGCGAAGGTGTTTTTGCCTTATCGGTCGGAACCGGCGATATCGCTTATGCAAATTCTTTTTCTGTGACACGGGATGTATGCAATAATCCGGATTCCATTGTTTCCACTGATGATGCAATTGTGTTTTCTACGGATTCAGGGCTGAAGGTCCTATCAGGATCGACTGTAAGAGATATATCGTCCGACATGGAAGGTTATCTTCCTACGGCAGTCGACAGTTCGCCTATAATTAAAAAAATTGCAGGTGTGGGTGGATTCAGCGACAAACTTTCCTCCACTGAATTTATTTATTATTTGGAGGAAGCAAAGGTCGGGTATAATTATGAAGACAAAGAGGTTATTGTAGCAAACCGGAACTACCCATATTCCTACGTGTTCAATATGCAATCGGGTAGCTGGTACAAGATTTCCGCTTCAATCAACCGCTTTCTAAACTCTTATCCCGAATGTTTGGCCGTATTCAACGACCACGGGGTTTACAATATGCACAATAGACATAGGACAGTCAACAAAATACTGCTGCTGACTCGTCCTATCAAGTTTGGCACGCTTACCCATAAACGTATCGTGCAATCAGCTATTCGTGGCGTAATACGTCCATCCGAATCATTAGTATATTTTCGCGGAGAGACGGTTAAATTCAGGGATCAAGAGATTTTGGCTTTCAGCAAATGCGGCTTCTATGTTTTGGGTAGCAACGATGCCGAACACTTTATTCTGCTGTCCGGGCGTGAAAAGATCGAAGACGTGCGCGACCTTATTACCAAAATGAATAAAACGAAAGCGTTCAAATATTTCATGATAGCTTTGGTCGGAGGGGTGCGTACGGATGTCGCGTTAAACTATATTGAGTTTATGGTGGACGAAACCTACACGAATCGATTGAGATGATCCGGTATTGCGTATAATGTGGACAACCGCTAATTCTAAAACTTAGCGGTTGTCTCTTTTAAAAGTTGAGAGGAAGAACAGGCCGTCTGACGGATTTTCTTCTTTGGTTTATCCTATGATTGATATCAGACCTGATAATTTCCAATTCACTTGCATCTGCCATGTCTGGAGCCACCCTTTTATACCATTTGTATAGAGTATAGGCCGACATATAATCTTTGATGCCGTTTGTGATAGCCCGGTTCTGATTCGTATCGTATGAATCAGGCATTTGGCATGTGAAAATAAACTTTTCTTTTTGATCTGCAGGTTGTGATGGCGAAAGATGGCCGGACAGCAAATCGCTAATAGCTGATGCTGCCGTATTGATATACTCATTAAGAATATCATCGTCATCGTCGCTTGCCTGTGTTTTTGTTGCATGGTTGATACGGGAGAGCTCGCCGTCCTTGTTTGCTTCACCTGTTACAAAGGCTTCTGTTTTGACCTGCAGAAGCACATCTTTTTTTGTTATTTCAAATTGAACAGTCATATTCTTTGAGGTCTTGTTCTCCTCGAAAGGAGTAGGTTAATATTGAGGATATTGTTTTTTGCATATTCGCTGTATTTTCCCGCATCGTTTTCTTCTCTTGCGATATGGAACCAGTTGTAGCATGATTGATTGATGATATACGTTTCCATTTCCGATTGTAACGCTTCGGATGCGGCCCTGTCAAAATTCGAAGGTGTCTCAATGGTTATTCCGTTGTCATTTAAAACAGGATGATACGCTGAAACGAAAGCGGTCATGGATATGATCGAACTTCTAATGAGGTCGTCGATGATATTTCTTTCGTCTTCCGTCACCGCAATGCGATCCAGTCCATTTTCAACGTTTTTGCCTATAAAGCCGGTTATTTTGGAGATACCCTCGAATATCAAGGCTCTGTTGATGTTGATTACTGTTGTCATACTGTATCTTATTTTGATGCGTTCTTTAAATCTTCGATACTCTTTGATATTGCACTTGCAGTCGACTCTGTTCCTTCCTCACTTAAGGGTTCGGCTGCTATAGGAGGCAATACATACTTTAGCACATTGATATATGTGCTAAATTTAGCAGGGGAATCCTTCGGTAGTTCTTCCCAATACTTGACGAAGTCGTTGAAATGGTCAATGATAAAATCTGACATCTTCATGCGGATTTCCAACTTAATCTTATTTGGTGTTCCTTTTACTCTTCCCCCGACTTTCGGTGCTCCTTTCGGTCTTGCCATATATAGTTTGTAAATAGTTTTTATTGCAAATATAACAATGTATGAAACAATAATATATGTGTATTTAATTAAAGTATCAATTTAACATGTGCGTAGTGGTCCTGTAATCTTACATTTGTGGAAAAAAGTATTGATATGTTGGGATTAATAGGAGGCGGCTTAGGGCTTGCAAATTCAATGTTTGGAGGTATCAAGGCGGCTAAAGAAAGAAAGCGTCAGGATCGGATCATCCGCGAAGCTAAACAGCGAAATGAAGATTTCTTCAATAGCGAATATTACCAGAATTATATGGATCGATCGGATGTACAGGCGGCCATGAAGCGGGTAAGGGATACGATGAGAAAAAGCAACCAAACTGCTGCAGCTTCGGCGGCTGTAACAGGCGCAACCCCGGAAGCTGTCGTTGCACAAAAGCAGGCGAACAATGAAATTATTGCTGATGCCGCGTCCGGCATTCAGGCAAATGCCGATGCGTATAAGAACAATGTAAAATCCCTGTACCTAAATCAGCAGAATGCACTTGATCAGGCTCGTCTTGGCCAATCAGCCATGTCGGAAAGAGGTTATGCCGGTATGGCTGGTGGTGCTTTGCAGACTGCTGGTAGCCTGCTTGGAAACTCCAAGTTAGCGGGTAAGATGGTAGATAGACTGGGTAGTGTGTGGAATAAATAAGGATTGATATGGGATTATTATTCGAAAAGCTAAAAGCAAGACAAAAGCCGGACGGCACGTTTACTCCGGCTCCTGCTGAAGATACGCCTATGTTGTCCGGTTCTTCGTTAAATGTTCCTCGACCGGAATATCCAGATAAAGTAGAGGTGGAACCGGTATCACATACAACCATTCAGCCTCAAACTATATATGATATCGTAAGTCAGTACGGCAGGCCGCGCTCGTATGAAAAAGAGGTCGCAGAAGCGGAACGGCAGAAAAAACTTGGGATGTTATCGGATATATTGGGGTTAGGTGTCAATCTTGCGACTGGTGTAGCCGGTCGTAGGATATTTGACCAGCCTCAATCGAACACAAGCATAGCTGACGCAAGATTGCAAAGACTGAAAGACCTTCAGCGGGCAGATAGCGTCCGATTCGATAATGCTCTTCTTAATGCCCGCTTACAGGATTATCAAAATGAAAGGGCCGCTTCTGTTGCAAAAGCTAATGCCGATTGGGAGAAGCATAAGTTTGATACTAATACAAAGATTAAACTGGCGGATATAAACAGGCAGATACAGAAAGATGCTGAAAATGCTCGATTGCGGGCGGAGGAGAATAAAAAGACTGCCGAATATAGAGAAGCGATGCTAAAACTCCAGCAGCAGAGGATTGCGGCAAGTCAGAATGGAAAAGATAAGTTCGATTATTTGATTGGCCAGAATGGACGAAAAACAGTGATACCTAAAGACGAAGCAGCCTCGGTAGCTGGGTATTTATACAATAGAATGCAGGAAATAATAGCTTCTAATCCTAACGACAGGCGTACAGTTGAAGATGTAAAAATGCAAATGGGTGAAGGTGGAGATCAGTCAAATAAGACGCTATCTATTGTAAAGAGGAGGATAAAGGATTTCCCAGAGTTACAGGATGAATATGAGTCGATCATGAACGGGACATATGAGCCGAAAGATGCACAGCAGACCGTTTATGAATATTTACAGCGATTTTTTCCAAAACAGGAGTATAGCGGGCCGTATCGTCCTCCTGAATACTTGAATGGAAAAGAGGTTGTTGATTTCAGTCCGGAACAAGAAGTGATTAAGTATAAACCGAAAAGCAAATAAAGTTATGCCTATTTTTGAAAACAAGGGGGTTAAGTATGATGTCTCCCCAGAATATATACCTGATTTTGCATCGGAATATCCAGATGCTGTGACAGTAATTGAGAGGCCGGATAAGCCGTATCGTGTCAAGGCATCACAATATGATATATTCATGCAGCAACATCCAGAGCCGGATATCTCCGTAGATGAGATGCGAGATACGGATAATTTCTTTGGGGATTTTGGCGAACGTCTTGCTGCTGGCGCTGGCCGTCTGGTAGGCTCTTCTACCAATTTACTGAAAAAGATCACTACTCCTGTCGAATCTGCTGTGGATTGGGCAAATGAGCATACTAAAGGGATAGCCGGTGCGGCTGCACAGTCTCTTGCGGGTACTATTCCTGGGCTTGGCATGATTGCTCATATTCCAGATAAGAATGCTGGTTTAGAAAGACTCTCTAAAAACGCAGAAGCGTTCGCAGAAGATATGCATGAACGGTCGGATCGCTATAAAGGAAAAAGTTTTTCAGACCTATGGAGCGAGGGCGATTATCAAGGGGCGTTCGGTTCAGCTTTTTTGGATGCAGCCGAATCTGCTGCGACTTCTGCTGCTATTGCCGCAACAGGTGGTGCGGGACTTGTTGCAGCAGGGCTTACTACTGCTTCTGACAAATATGACGAATTGAGCCGGGGAAATCCAGAAATGGGCGAAACTTTAAAATGGGCTAATGCGATTGGAACGGGTGCGGCCGAAAGTTTGTCTGAAGTTTTTGGCGCGGGGATGATGGGCCGTACAGTAAGAAATATCTTACAGAAGAGTGGTCGTGAGGCAGCCGCCAATCTTGTAAAGAAGAATTTTCTTGATAAGATAGCCTCTTTTGAGGGGAAACATTGGTTTGCAATGCCGATAGCCTCAGAAGGCTTGGAAGAGGCTGGAAATGCTCTTGCTGGTTATGCGATAGACCGATTAACAGGTGTAGAGCGTAATGACAACATATTTAAAACGATGCTTGATGCCGGTGTTGCTGGTTCAATGGGGGGTGCACAGTTTTCTCCTTTTATTGGTGCAGCTAAAGGATATAGTGCTTATCAAAAACGGCAGATCACGAATAGATATAAAGAATCTTCAACTTTCGCCGGGGAAATCCTGCATGAAGATGTGGAAAAGTTCAATGACGCGATCGTTAATCGATTGAAAAATCCGAAATCAATACAATCTTTTATCGATAATGTTGCATCGGTTAAGAACTTGAATCCGGAGGAAAAGCGAAAACTTGAACAATACACGGTTGATCTGCTGAATTATAACGGATATGTAGACTATGTGCAGTCACGTATTGACGAAGAAACAAGGCGCCGTATGGATGATGTTGGCCGAACGGCCAATAAAGACATGGGGCAAGTTGTTACAGTCAAATTTCCTTCTTCAGACCAGCCGGTTTATATAACAGGCGGTAATATTGTTTTTGACGAAGAAGGATTGGTGGATGCAAAACAGTCGGATGATATTTTGTATTATCTTGATGAAAATGGCAAAGTCCAGCAAGGACGACCTGAAATGTTCGATAGTTTGATCGAACAGTATCCAGTTGAGCAATTATATGCCGATATCATAAACACGGTCCCCGGCGAAGTGATTGCACAAGAAGAGATGGAGTCCGAAGCAGCAGATATGCAGCCGGTGATGTTTAATCCTGGCGATTTGGTGAATTTGGTGGACGGTCGTCAAGGGATAGTGCAGCAGATGAGCGATGATGGAGGTGTTATCGTTGAAGTTGATGGCATGACGGAAGAAATAGGGTTGGATTCTATTATTGACAATATGTCAAAAAATCAAACCCAAAATGAAGGTCCTTCAACGGATGGAGACAGCAAAGTGTTAGAAAATGCACCAGAAAAGACGTTGGAAAGTGTTGTCGCATCGTTGCCCAAACGAAATGACGGGACGATCGACTATAAGGCCATGACTCCACAGCAGCAATATGAATATACGTCCCTTTCCGAATCTCCTCAGACGGCTCTTGAAGATTTGCGTGCGGATATAGAGAATAAACGAAGTGAAATATCCAAGTCAGAATCCCGGATTGAGAAAGCATCGGGTGGGGAACGTGCATCGTTGCGGGATGAAATACGTGTAAAAAAACAGGAATTGGCAGATCTGGAAGCGTTTTACCAGACTGTCACGCCAGATGTGGATAGTTCTGCCGAAGAAAATGTTATTTTACCAGCATCCCAGACGGAAATTCCGATTAACCAAGAGTCAAATACTCCAGAATCATCTATTCCCATGGACGAGGCTGGTAATCCTATTTATCATCAGGCGGAAATCAGTGATACTTTAGATGCTCTTCTTGACGGTTCCCTGACACTTGAAGAAGTGGACCAGTTTGTAAATAATCATATTTCTGATGCAGAAAGGCGTTTAACCGAGTCGGGCAAAAAGGCTCCTGTGATGGAGCTTGATATAGACGGTTATAAAGCCAGAAAAAAAGAGTGGGAAGAAGGGCGGAAGCCTATCGAACAGGAAAAGAGCTATTGGGAAGATATTAAAACAAAATTGCAGGATGCCCGTGTGAAACCGGGTGAAGAAGCTGCCATTAATTTAATGCGTAATACTGCACCACAAAGCGGGGAGGAACTGGCTGCGCAAATGCTGGCCAATGGTTCTATAAAGTTGCTGCAGGATGATTATCGACGTGAAACCGGAGGACGTATATCTGAATCCCGTTCGCTGTTTGGATTGTTTGCCGGGAAAGATAAAGGTGGCGTATCGATAGAGCGTGCCGGCGAAATCCTGATGCAGGCAGATTTAGAGAACGGCACTAATTTCTTTGACCAGAAAGATCCGAATGCTGGTCGTAATGCTATTATTGAGGTGCTTTCGACGGCGCGTACCCGTGGCGATCTGATCAATTACATCAAGAACCGCCGCGAAGCGAAAGCCGAGGAGATGCGGCAGGCAGAATATAACGAATATGCTCGCTGGTGTGAGGAAAATTATCACCTTTCGCCTGAAGATTATGAGGCATACGAAGATGCGGTTGTTCGTGATTTTAAAGAAAAGATGCTTACTGATGAAGAACAATTTGAGTTGGATTCTCAGATGGCTGACGAAATTCGGGCAATCCAGGAAGAACTGGAAGAAATAGATGCTATATTAGCACAAAATAGAACAGAAAAAGATGAAAACACTGAAGGAAATGACGAAAGCGGAGGCGATGTCTTACGCGAAGGAGGCAGCGAGATACTGCAAGGAGAACAATCTGCTCAGACCGGGCGAAGTGGAGAAATTGAAGCAGGAGAACCGGCTGGCCCCGGTGTTGATCGCGCGAATGGAGTTGCACAAGAAAGCGCACCCGGAGAAATAAAACCGATAGGTAAAGGAGTCTTTGGTGATATCTATGATCAATTCAGAGGCAAGGCTAAAGAAGCGATAAAGTTCCTCTTAAGGAAAAGAAGCGGAGAAGCGATAGGTGCACTTCACCACAAAGAGGTCGGAGATATAGATCTTGTTTGGGGCAAAGAGGGGACAGGGAAGAGCAATGGCTTTGGACTATCTAAACTTGCCAAGTTCCATCCCGAGGTTCTCGACAGCTTGCAGGACATCTTAGACGACATGGTGGTGATAAGCCGTAGTGCTAACCGTGTAAACCTTGAGAGTAAAACGCATAAAGCGGCTGTGCGCCTTGAATGGGATGGAGAGAAGAAGAATTGGCTATTGACTGCCTTTGAAAAAGAAAAGCCAACGGCTACCGACAGGACGACAGACATTGGCGATACTGAATTGCAGAATGACACAGCTCCTCTGCAAACCGAAAGCTCTTCTACCGACAAAGATAGCGATTCATCTCGTAATATCAACGATTTAAGCGAAAAAATTGCAGATGCCGAAGCAAATACCGATATAAATCCTACAGAAGCCCAGAAGGAAGCCGGCAATTACAAGAAAGGGCATGTGCGTGTAGGTACATTTGATATTAGCATCGAGCAACCGAAAGGTTCTGTTCGTAGTGGCGTGGATGCTAATGGTAAGAAGTGGGAAACGACCATGCAGAACACCTACGGCTACATTCGTGGTACGGAGGGCGTGGACGGCGACCATATAGATGTGTTCCTATCTGATGATATTGATGGGTGGAACGGTCGAAAAGCGTTTGTGGTGGATCAATACAACGAGGACGGCAGCTTTGACGAGCATAAGGTAATGCTTGGCTTCAATGAGGCGGCCGATGCCGAGACGGCTTATTTCGCCAACTATGACAAAGATTGGGCGAAGAAGCACAAGACGGTGGTAACCCCCGTAAACTTGGAGGATTTTGAGAAATGGATAGGTAGCAGCCACCGCAAGACAAAAGCGTTTGCAGAATATAAGAGTGTAAAGACAGAAGACGTTCCTCAAAAAGTGGAATCTTCTGTCTCCGGCAATGGATACACTATTGAGCCGGCACAATACACTACCAAGCGAGGCAAGGTATTGGACATGCACCTTGTAAAATTTCAGTCGGAATTGCGCAAGGAAGTTCAGAAGCACACAGCCATGTTCGCCAAAGAGATGAAAGGCTGGTGGGATAGAGAAAAACGTGGGTTTATGATGCGTAGTGAAGAAGATGCCAGACGATTGGTTGACTACGCCACAGATGCACAATCACAACCCCCATTATCCCTGTCCGATTTGTCTAAGGTTAATGACGGTGATGTGCAGTTTGCAGAATCTCCACAGGAGAAAATACAGAAGCAGGAAGAAAAGCAGGAATATACCCCTGTATGGCAATACTCTGTTTCCGTTGACAAGGAAACAGGATATACCACATTGAAGCGTGATGACGTGAGCGGCTCTATCCCTATTGGGGATGGACGTTTCAATTACACAGCAAACAGTCCTGAAGAAATGTTGGAGATTGTGCGCAATCCTAAGAATTTCAATCAGGAGCTGCGTGATGCTGTTGAAACTATTCTTGAAAACAAGGTCAAGATTAGGGAAATTGCACGTGCAGAAAAAGCAGAAATCGTAAAGCAAGAGCCTAAGTCGGAAAATAATCCGAGCGGCAACCGTCTTGTTACCGATGAACGGTATGCGGAGCTTCGCGAGCGTATGCGCAAGAAACTTCTCGGTCAAATGAATATCGGCATAGATCCAGAGATACTTGCAATCGGTACGGAAATGGCAGTGTATCATTTGGAGAAAGGATCGCGGAAGTTTGCCGAGTATGCAACGGCCATGATTGCAGACTTGGGCGATGCCATACGTCCATATCTCAAAGCGTTCTATAATGGCGCAAGGGACCTGCCCGAAGTTTTAGAAAATGGTTTGAACAAAGAAATGTCTTCTTACGATGAAGTTCAGGCATTTGATGTAACCAATTTTGATAAACCTGGCATTGACATTTTTGCGACTACTGAAACCATTGCGAGAGAAGCTGAAGTAAACAAGGAAGTTGAAATTGCCGAAGAACGTATAAAGAAAACTCGTTCGATGCGCAAAAAGGTTGAGAAAAAAACAGTAATTTCGCGTAAATCAAACAGCTTAGATTTGTTTGACAATCAATTTGATAATAACGAAACTAATAACAAAGATGGATTACGAAGAAATGATGCAGTTCGCCCCGAAGGATTGTCAACCAACGGTAATCGACACGGGCAAGGATTATCAAGAGGCACTGAAACAAGTGGCGAAAACGAACAACAAGCCGGTAGAGGAACTGACAACGAAAGAGAAGGAACAGGCGATGCAGTCGATAGGGCTGTGCGACCTCGACTTTCAGATGCCATAGAAGAAAAAAAGAACATCCGCAACAATCATTCTGAACGTGGCAAAGACCATGCTCCGACATCGGTAGATGCACGTATTGAAGCCAACATCAAGGCTATCGAGCTTGCAAACCTGTTGCTTGAAAGTGGCGAACAGGCTACAGAAAAACAGATGCAAACCCTTCGCAAGTTCAGCGGCTGGGGCGGTTTGGGTAAGGCTTTCAACGAAGGTACATCGTATGCTCCTAACCCCATTGCAAAGAAGCTCCGTGAATTGCTTGGCGAAAAGGCGTATAAAGAGGCTGTAATGAGTGCAAATAGTGCCTATTACACTCCGGCATACGTTGTGGATACGCTTTGGGACATTGCCGAACAAATGGGCTTCAATGGTGGAAACATTCTTGAAGGTTCTGCCGGTATCGGCAATATCTTGGGGCAGATGCCTACAAACATCAGCGAGCGTAGCAATATCCATGCCATAGAGATTGACGGAACTTCAGGCGGTATTCTCTCGCTCCTTTATCCTGATGCCAAAGTGGAAATACAGGGCTTTGAGCAGACACGCATACCTAACGGCAGTGTGGATTTGGCTATTACCAATGTCCCGTTCGTTACCGGACTCCATGTAAACGATACCACGGGTGACAAAGACTTGTCGAAGAAATTCCACAATATACACGATTTCTGTATAGCAAAGAATGTTCGCAAACTGCGTGAGGGCGGTTTAGGCATTTTTATCACGTCCAACGGTACGCTTGACAACAGCAAGAAACTCCGTGACTGGATTGTGAGCGAGGGAGGTTCAGACTTCGTGGGTGCTTTCCGTATGCACAACAAGACTTTCGGTGGCACCGGAGTAACCTCTGACATCGTTGTTATTCGCAAGCGTGTGAACGGACAGAAGTCTGCCTATGCCATTGATGTAAGCGATGTGAGCGGAGAACGTATGGCAGAGTACGACACTGGGGAAACACGTAAGGTCAAGGGCAAGGAAACGCCTGTCATCAAGCAACTTTCGATGGACTACAACCGATATTTCATTGAACATCCCGAAAATATGGCAGGTGAAATGCACTTTGCATTTGAGAAAGGCGACACTTTCCGCCCGACAAGTAAGGGCTTATACCCTAAGCAGGACAAGAAACAGAAAGATATGTTATCGGAGTTTGTCCGTTCATTCAGTGCAGAGGAATTTGGCGAACGCAACACAGAACTTGTCACTGATGCAATGCCCGGCAAGAAGATTGGCGAAGTGTTTGTCAAAGACGGAAAGCTGTACATCAACTCAACCGCAAGCGCACAACCTCTCGATGTGAATGCCAATAAGGTAAAAGGACATACGAAAGTGGAATGCTTCGAGGCGTACACCGCCATCAAGGAAGCCCTTGCGGAAGTCCTTTCCTATCAGACCGAGAACGAAAGTGATGAGGGACTGAAGCCCTTGCTTGACAAACTCAACAAGGCATACGATGATTTTGTTTCCACATACGGACACTTCAACAAGAACACAGCCATTGCATTCCTCCGTAATGATGTGGACTATGCCAATGTGTTCGCTCTTGAAAAGTTTGAAGAAACGGCAGATGAAAAAGGGAACCGGATACAGAAATTTGACAAGACCGATATATTTAGCAAGCGTGTTGTTGAAAAAGAGAAAGAGCCTACTCCTACCAATATCAAGGACGGTATTATTGCAAGTATCTTCAAATTCGGTCGTGTTGATGTACCATACATCGCGGAACAACTTAGTACAGGTATCGAGGATGTGAAGAATGAAATAATCGAAAGCGGTTATGGCTTCGAGAACCCTGTAACCCGGCAGATGGAAGCATCGTATCAGTACTTGAGTGGAAATATCCGTGAAAAACTCCGTCAAGCAAAGGAAAACAACGAGAATGGGAAATTTGACCGTAACATCAAGGCATTGCAGGAGGTTATGCCTATGGAAATTCCTGCGCATTTGATTGATTTTACCCTCGGAAGCTCTTGGATTGATCCGAAACTATATGAGGATTTCGTAAAAGAACGCACGGAGGTTGACGTACGGTTTACAGCTGTTGGTGGTACTTGGTTTATGAAAGAACCATACTTTACTAACTATGAAAAGAACCGCGTAATGGGTGTAACCAGTGAAATGCTCGGTCGAACCATTATGGGACACACCCTCATAGAAGCCGCCATTCAGAATAAGAGCATCACGGTTTCCACTACCAAGAAGCATTATAACGGCACAACCGAGACCATCACCGACAAGGAAGCGACACAGGCATGCGCTGCCAAGATTGACGAAATTCGTCAGGACTTCAAAGATTGGGCAAGGCAGAAGATGCAAAGCGATCCGAAAATGTCTGCATTGATTGAACGTATCTATAATGACACGTTCAACAACTTTGTGCCGATGAGCGTACCCGATGAGTTTGTGCCAGAATATTTCGGTGGTGCTTCTCATGAGTTCAAGATGCGCCCGCATCAAGGCAGAGCCATTGTTAGAGGCACACAACAGCCTTTGTTGCTTGCCCATGAGGTTGGAACTGGAAAAACCTTTACTCTAATCTCCACCGCTATGGAAATGCGCCGTTTAGGGACTGCACGCAAACCGATGATTGTAGTACAGAACGCTACCGTTGGACAATTTGTTGCGAGCGCAAAAGAACTGTACCCCAATGCCAAGATACTGACACTTGAAGAAGCAGACCGTAATGCAGAAGGCAGAAAGAATTTCTATGCCAAGATACGCTACAACGATTGGGACATGATTGTCGTTCCACAATCGACCTTTGAATTTATCCCTGACAGCGAGGAAAGGGAAATGGCTTTCGTGCAAGACAAGATTGAGGAGAAGATGCTTATTCTTGAAAAGATGAAAGAGGAAGATCCAGACGGGAAGAGCATGATTACTCGACAGGCTGAACGGGAAATTGAATTGTTAGAGGAACAGCTTGCCGAACTTACAAATAATGCTTCAAAAAAACGTACTGCCAACGATGAAAAGAAACGTGCAATAGCCTTGCAGAATGCAGAGGTTAAAGCCATGGAAATGCTTGATCGCCGGACTGACGATGTGGAAAACTTTGACGACATGAGCATTGATGCTCTGCTTGTAGATGAAGCGCACGAGTATAAGCATCTCGGATTTGCCACTGCCATGCAACGTGGAGTTAAAGGCGTGGACCCGTCATACAGTAAGAAGTCGCAAGGCGTATTTCTGAAAACACAAGCCATTTTGGAAAAGAACAACGGACGGAACGTAATATTCGCCACTGGTACACCCATTAGCAACACCGCTGCAGAAATTTGGACATTTATGCGCTATCTCATGCCGGCTGACACGATGAAAGAGTACGGTATCTATTACTTTGATGACTTTGTGCGCAACTTCGGTAACATTCAGCAAATGTTGGAGTTTACCACAAGCGGAAAATTTAAAGAGAACAACCGTTTCGCCGGATATGTCAATCTTCCTGAACTGGTGCGTATATGGTCGGGAGTGTCCGATACCGTCCTGACTAAAGAAGCCGGTGGAGTAAAGGACAAGATTCCCGAAATGGAAGGAGGAAAGGCACAAGATCTTTATCTGCCACAGACACGTGCATTGCGTAGCATTATGAAGTTCGTAAAGAACGAACTTGAACAGTATGAGCAGATGAGTGGCAAGGAAAAGAAAGAGAATAGCCATATTCCTCTTACGATGTACGGTATTGCCAAAGCCGCAGCCGTGGATGCCCGACTGGTTCTGTCCGATACGGAGGACGATCCGAACAGCAAGACCAACGAAGCCGTACGCCAAACTTTGCGCTCACTGAAAGAAACAGCCGACTACAAAGGTACGGTTGCCATCTTTGCCGACAATTACCAAAACAAGCAGAGCGGTTTCAACCTGTACGATGACATTAGAGACAAATTGATTGCAGAGGGTGTTCCTGCTGATGAGATTGTAGTAATGAGGTCGGGAATGACCGTCAAAAAGAAACTTGAAATCTTTGAAAAGGTAAACCGTGGCGAGGTTCGCGTGATTCTCGGTTCGACCTTTACGCTTGGTACGGGCGTGAACATTCAGGAGCGCTTGCATACACTGATACATTTGGATGCGCCCAACCGTCCTATGGACTATACCCAACGCAATGGGCGTATCTTGCGACAAGGTAACTTGCACAAAGATATGGGTAAGCCTGTACGCATCTTGCGTTTTGGAGTTGAGGACAGTTTGGATGTTACCGCATACCAACGTTTGAAAACGAAAGGAGCCATTGCCGACAGCATCATGAACGGTAAACAGGTAATGACAAACAGTATGTCCAATCGTGTGCTTGAAGAGGAAGAGGATGTGTTCGGTGATACTATAGCCCAACTCTCTGGAAGTGAATATGCGATGTTGAAAAATAATGCGGAAAAGAATGTACGCAAATATGAAAGTAGAAAAAAGCAATGGGAAGCCGATCAAACCTATATCCATAATGCTAAACCAAGATTAAAAGGCTTGATTAAAGACGCAGATGCACGTATTGAGAAACACAGCAAATTGTTAGCTGATATTCGATCTGCATTTCCCGATGGTAAGTTCAAAGAGATTGTTATTGGAAAAAATCATTTTACGGCCGTTGAAGGCATGGATGATTTTTTCAAAGAATATAATAAAAGTATACTTGCGGATGCCAAGAAGATAAAAGATGGTGATATTGCCGGTGATCAGACACGAGAATTAACCGTGCAGATTAGCAATTTCACTTTTAAAGTAAAAACCTTTTTGCAAAAGGAAATGAATCGGGACGGTGGTGCTTTGTTTGTAGAAGTACATCGTAAAATGTACTATTCCTGTCCCGAACTTGATTTAGAGGCAGTGCCTGTGAAGCAATCGTTACTACGAAATGCTATTGAAGACATTGTAAAGAATGTGATTACGGGTAAAGATGATGCCAACAGGTTGGAAGTTGCTAAGAATAGTAAAAAGCATAACGAGGCTGAATTGGAACAGCTTTTGTCGAGAGAAGGTAAGCCTTTCGAATATAAGGATGAACTGGTGCAGGCGAAAAAACAGTTTGAAGAGTATGCCGAACTGATGAAAAAAGAGCTGCAGGAAAAGGAGGCCAAGTATGCAGAAATGGATAAAACTGTTGAAACTGCTACCGATATCGTTAATATCGGAGAAGAGGATGAAGCGCAGTCTCATATCAATCGTAAAGACGATAAGAATGTCCGCTTCCGCAGTGCTTCCGATTCTTTAATGGAAACCTCGTCTAAGTTTTCACAGGTGGTAGCCATTGATGAATTGGCAAGTAGCCTACATATTCCGATACACATCATCCGGGATATAAACGATATCACGGACGAGGACAAAGATACTCAACGGAAGAAACGAGGGTCCAAAGGTTGGTATGATATGGAAACTGGCGAAGTATATTTGGTTTTGCCCAATGCCGAAAACATCGCCGACGCACAAGCGACCGTTTTACACGAGGTCGTTGCGCATAAAGGGCTTCGCGGACTATTAGGAGAAAAGTTTGACGACATGATGGATTCTGTCTATCGCAACCTACCGGAAGATGTGCGCCGTAAGGTTACCCGTGCCGGACTTTCCCGCTATGGGGGAGACTTCAGGATCGCGACGGAAGAGTATTTGGCTTCTGTTGCAGAAAATGGTGTATCCGAGCCGTCCATTTGGCAAAAGATAAAATCGGCCATCCGCGGATTTTTCCGGTCGTTGGGAATCGATTTGCGTATGCGGGATGAAGATATTGCTTATATGTTATGGAAGAGTAAGAACCGTCTTGAAAAAGGTGATTCACTTGTTACGATCATTCATAAAGTGGCCAAAGATGGAAATATGCGTGATACATTGTTGTTCCGTGATCCCTTGGTGCGTGGCGGGACAATACTTAGTACTCCATCGGAAGACAGAAGAACAATGATACGGACCATTGGTGCAGTATCGGAAGGTGTGAGAAGTTTTTCTGCTATGACACGTGAATTCTACAAGCGTTTCCGTGAAGGCTACCAAGACCAGAAGATCCACATCCTTGACTTTCAAAAGGCTGTAGAGAAAGAGACGGGACACAAAGTAAAAGATTATGAGGATGCCTATATCTACGAGAATACGACGCAGGGACGGGCAGAATATGATGTGAACCATTTCAAAGCGAATGAATTTGCCGCCTTAGTGAACGAGGTTGCCCGCTTATCCAGAGATGGCAAGAATATAGACAAGGATAAACGACGCAAGGTTGATCTTTACATGAAGGCAAAGCACGGTTTGGAACGTAACGAAGTAATGCGTCGTGAGGCACTTGCATCAGTAGAACAGCCATCTCCCGAACTGATTGAATCGATCGGTAATAAGGACTTTGCCGGGCTGACCGCCATAACAAAAGCCTTATCTGCGGAGACAAAGGGTATGGATGAAGATATTGTTCGCCGGTTTGTCGAAGAGTTTGAAAAGGAGAATGATACGAAGAAACTTTGGGAGGCAGTAGGGAAAGCAACCCGCGCCACGTTGGAGAAGATGTATCAATGCAATCTGATCAGCCGTGAATCCCGTGATCGTATTTCTGGTAAATATGAATATTACGTTCCTTTGAAAGAGTGGGAGGAAACGACTGCAGGCGATATCTGGGACTATATAGATAGTAACCGTGATATAGTTTCCAATCCGATCAAAAAGGCAAAAGGGCGTACTTCTATGGCAGGTGACATCTTGGCGAATATTGCAAGCGACTACGAAAGCGCGACAATGATGGGTTATAAAAATCTTGTGAAACTTCGCTTTGCTAATTTGGTCCGAAATAGTAAGACCGGCATGGCAAGCGTTTCCAGACAATGGTATGTAAAGAGCGGTGTTGATGCCGAAGGTCGTACGCTTTGGGAGCCGGTGTCCGCAACCGGATTGACAGAGGATGCCGAAACGAATGCAAGTATCATTAATGATTTCGAGGAAAAGATGAAGGAACTGCAGGAGAAAGGTGAGGCTAAGACGCAACGGGAAGTATTGAACCTTGGTGTGCCGATCAAAGATTGGCAAGAGCAGCAGCATGTCGTCAGAGTAAAAGAAGGTGGACGTGACCTATTGGTTTACATCAATGGGAATCCAGTCGTTTCTCAAGCAGTCAATGGCATTAATAGAGCGAGTCTTGATAATGTGGTTCTGAAAGGATTGAACAATGTGCGTAAATTCATGATGCAGAATTATACTTCGCGCAATATTAATTTCATCCTCCGCAACTTTGCACGTGATTTTTTCTATGCCAACACGATGAATTTTGTAAAATATGGAGCAGCTTACGAAGGAAGGTTCCTTAAAAACTATCCTCTGGCCCTTTGGCGTATCGCCAAAGTAGAAATAGGGGGAAGGACTGATTTGGAATACGAAGCGTTTCTTCGTGGTGGCGGCAAGACCGGATACGTGGCGACATTCGGTTATGATAAGTACAAGAAAGAGGTGGAACGTCTGTTGAATAGAAACGCGGGTGGCCGTGTCCGTGTCAAAGATGTGTTCAATGTGCTTGGGGGATACTTCGAAATGGTGAACGGCGTGGTAGAAAACGGTGGACGCTTTACGACTTATCTTACAGCCAAAGAATCTGGAATGACAGAACTACAAAGTATCAACGCAGCAAAAGAAGTGTCGGTAAACTTCAATCGACGAGGTAGCGGTGCGATGGGTGCGGTTTATATGCAGAACTTCTTTCATTTCTTTAATGCGGCTATACAAGGAACGCATAATTTTGCTCATGCGGCAAAGCATAATCCCGTACGAGCAGGTGCGGCTATTGCTATGTGGGCGACGCTTGGATTTGCCGTTAGTACTTTGTCTAAAATGCTTTTCGGAGATGATGACGAGTATAACGATATCCCAGATTATGTACGGCAGAATAATTTGATCCTGCCTATAGGTGCACCGGGGAAATATGTACTCTTACCTCTTCCTGTTGAGCTTCGAATGCTGTTCGGGCTTGGTGATATGTCGGCACAGTATACAAGAGGCGAATATAAGGGGCGTGACTTTACATCGGATGTCATGGGTAAATTAATGGATGTGCTTCCACTTAGTATTGAGTCGAATGCGACAGACAATCTTGTCGAAGCTGCCACTCGTACATTTACCCCGGACATGATATCTCCAATTACGGAGGCGTATCTCTTCAATGAAAACTACTTCGGGAAACGGATCACGGGGCGCAACGAGTTTAATAAGTATGTTCCAGAATATCATAAGGTAACGACTGGAACCAGCAAAGCGATAATCAAAGCCTCCGAACGGCTGAATAGTCTGTCGGGAGGCGATTATGCCTCTAAAGGAAAATTGGATTATGCTCTTTTGAATCCTTCTGCCGTAGAGTACCTTTTCGAACAGTACTTAGGTGGCGTAGGTAAAGCCATTGCTCAATGTTACAAAACGGTGGAAGGCGCAGTAACCGGAGATGTGCAGCTTAGGAATATCCCAGTTGTGAGCGGGCTGACCTATGACACAGAAAATATGGTTCCGCGTAATTATACAAACGAACGCTATAACCATTACGTGAAAGAGTATGAAGAGATGCAGAGTAGGGATAGGATGTACCGTAAAGGGCTCGAAGGAGGTAAGGACCTGTCGGGTAATTACAAATCCTTTGCCAATAGTCATGCATACCGACGTTATCAAACGACCGGCTTTTATAAAAAAGCGATTGAAAGTATGTATGATATGGCCCGCTTGATGGATGGAGAAGAAAAGAAAGCTCTTTACGAACAGGCGAGAAAGACAAAAGAAATGATGATTAACGAATTAGACAAAATAGGAGATGAATAGAAAGTTTTATAACCGTAGATTGAAACCGGGAGTGGAGCGGGGTGGTCGCACCCGGTCAGCTATTAGTTTGACAAAGGCTACAGATGTGCTGAAAGAGGCTGAAAATGCTTGGTGGGGACTTAGTGAGGTTCGCAAGAAGGCTGCACGTTCCCAGATGTATGGATTTGAAGATCAATGGGGCGATCTTGTTATTGATCCAGCAAGTGGGAAGAAAGTGACAGAAAGTGCATATATTCGATCGCAGGGTAAAGTGCCTTTGAAAAACAATGTCATTCGCCCGATTTTGAAAAATATCGACGGACAATTCCGAAATAACCAAACGAAGCCCGTTTGTGTTGTTAGGGACAAAAGGGAAAGTAAGATTGGAGAAATGATGAGCATTGCAATTGAGTATTGCCATCAGATCAACGAAACGACGGAAATGGATGCTGCAAGTTTGACGAATCTTATGCTTTCAGGGTTATGTGCCCAACGGGTAGAGTACGGCATGAATCCGGCTAAACAAAATTTGGATGTGTGGGTTTATCCAACCAATACTTATCGGTTATTCTTCAACACGGATATAGAAGATCCTCGGACATGGGATCTTCGTATTATCGGGGAAATGTATGATATGACTCTTTCGGATATTGTGGCCGCATTTGCCCGTGATAAAACAACCTGTGATGATATTTATCGGATTTACGGTGATCATAACGGGGCTACCTGGGCTGATTCGTTTGGATTACAAGGGGACCAGAACAAAAATATGGATTTTTATATGCCGTCCCGTCCAGATCTTTGCCGGGTGATCCTTGTTTGGAAAAAGGAAAGTCGGGAAGCACTTTTTTGCCGTGACCTATTGAGTGGGGAATGGTGGTATTCCAATCTTTCCGACAGAAAATCGATAGATGTTTTAAATAAGCAGCGTATGGAAGAAGCGTTAGCTAACGGCATGGACCCGGAAGATGTGCTTCTTGTGGAATATACCTATTCAATTGAGCAATATTGGTACTATCGTTACATGACTCCGTTCGGAGATGTGTTACAGGAAGGGCGTTCACCTTACTGGCATAAAGAGCATAATTACATATTGAACATTTATCCGTTTGTCAATGGTAAAGTCTTTAATTTTGTTGATGATTTTATTGATCAGCAAAAGTACATAAACCGGACGCTTACGATGATCGATTTTATTCGTTCGTCTACTGCGAAAGGACTTCTCATTGTGGATGAAGATGCTTTTCAGGGAATGAGCCGGGAACAGATTGTAGATGAATATGTGCGTTATAATGGTGTGCTTTTTGTTCGTCTTAAACAGGGCCAGAATATACAGAATATCGTTCATCAATATAACGGATCTGCGGCTGTTGCCGGAGATTACGAACTATTGAACTTACAATTGAAACTTATCAATGATATTTCTGGTGTAAATTCTGCAATGCAAGGCCAAACGCCATCTTCTAATACGCCATCTTCGCTTTATGCCCAGCAGGTTCAGAATTCAAGTATGAATGTTAAAGGCTTGCTTGATTCTTTTCGTAATTTTCAAAAGAAGCGAGACAATAAAGTAATGAAGACGATTCAGCAATTTTATACTTCTGCTCGATATATAGATCTTGCCGGATCGGACTATTCGAAAGAAAGTAAATGGTATGATCCGGAAAAGGTGCAAGATTCAGAAATAGATGTCTATATTACGGAAGGTTCTAATACTCCGGTTTATCAAATGGTGATGAATGATTTCTTGATGGAGCTTTACAAAAATCAGGCAATAAATGTCAAGCAATTGCTTGAAAATTCGTCGCTTCCGTTTGCTGAACGTATCTTGGAAAGTATTAAACGGGATGAAGCGGAGATGTTGCAGGCCCAAGAGGAAGGTCGTATGGCGCAACTTCAGGGAATTCCTTCTGAGATCATAGGTCAAATCCAGGCATAATTTAAAATAACGAGGCAAGATCTGAAATGATCTTGCCTCGTTTCATATTGTGGCTTCCGATATGACCTTACGGGTTGGTGTGGCTATTGGGGTATTTACGGCAAAAGGAAGACCTATCCGATAGCAGATCCATACGCCGATAGCACGAGTCATGAGTCTGTCATCATGCATTCCTTCGACAGCTCCCATTGTTTTACCATCTTCCTTGATTTCAAATGTGTCGTGTTCGTCTACGGCTTCCTCGCATCTTTCGATGTATAAAGAATCCCGTATTGCTTTTGCTTGATGGGAGATAACCATAGGCTTGGTTGATGTGTTGGTGTGAAATCCCCATTTTGCTGGAGCGCCTTGTCTGATTTGGTCGGCTGGGGTGCGACAGTAGAGATTGGAGTAATGCCCTGCTATCTCGTCTAAGATGTATTCGAAATTATTGCCTTCCGTGCCTTCTGTTTCAAGCGTGTTACTTTCTATTACAACCATAGCATCCTCCTCGTCAGCATAAAATGTTGCCATCTGTACAGCCTTCCAAGCGCCTTTATCGTGGTCAATATGGCCGTGCCATTCGGCGACCACTTCTGGGATGCCTCCGTCCATCATCCAATAGCGATCAAAGACGGTGATATCCGTGTAGTCGGCTTCATCTGAAACTCCCCCTACATCCATAACGACAATATAACGATTTCGATATCGTTTTGATTTATCTGGCATTTTCCAAATGGACAAGCAGCCCATTTCTTCTTTTGACAACCGAAGATTTTGAAGGCTTTCTATACCCGTTTCTTCCGAACCTGAAATTTCACCATGAAAAATAGGATCGATGCAAGTTTCGCGTAGTTTGAGTGTGTCTGAAAGCCGGAAACGTCGTCGGCCGGTAGATTGAAAGGCTTCTGTTGAAGTGCTTGGATATTCGGAATTCATACGCCAAATATCTTTCATGTCTTTCTTTTTTTCTCTATACCAAGCAATAGCTTCCAGTGTAGCTCCCAGTTTCCAAAGGTCCCATTCGTATTCGTCCATAGAATGGATAAACTCTTCGTGGTTATCAATAGGGATTGAATAAATATCAATATCAAACCATGCTACAAAAATGGGGAGCAGGTTATTTTTACCTTTGACAGCCTGTTGCCATGTACGATGAAAAAAATTACCAACGCCTTTTGCCGTACTTTCCAACCCTAAAATCGTATATGCTGTATCATAAATGGAACCGGATATGGATTGAATAAGGTCCTCCGGCTTTTTGCCTGGTGTAGCTCTCCAAAGTCCAATTTCGGTTAGGTGAGCTCCTGATATGTCACCACTTCGAAGCGTATCGGGTTTTTGGAAAGATCCGATCGAGACAACACAATTTGTGTTTTGAATGACTTTGTTTTTACTTGAACCTTCAAAGGGTGTGAATTTAACATTTTCTCCAAGCAGATAGGAAGGGTATTTATTTAAGGCTTTTGTGATCATTGCCCGAACGTTTCTTGACTGTGTTTCCACATCTCCACAAATGACGGTATTCCAGTTTCGACGGTGTACGAGCATTATCCAAAGCATATAAATTTGGACGAGTGTTGATCCTCCCCACTGTCGTGCTTTTAAAAGGATGAACTTGATAGGCTTTCCGGCCTTTCGTAGTTTTTCAAGTTTATTCAGCACTCTTCTTTGCGCACGGTTTAGTTTAAATGGGATATCTTTTGGGCTCACTTTATCTTTTATAAAGATGAATGAATAGGCCCAGTATTCAAAATCGTATATTATCCGATATTTTATAAATTCAATCCAAAGCTGGTTCAGGGCTTCTTCGGAATACTCCACTTCTTTAATAAACCGGGTAATATATCCTTTGAATCCGTATTTGGCGAGTCTACGGATAAACAGGTTTTCTTTTATCAATTCAACCGGTAAATACATATCACCGATAGGGGAGTCTTTTATTGAAATCTTTTTTCGTTCCCCTACGGCGCCAAGACCGGTGACTGGATTGTATGGTGCGTTTATTATTTCGTGTCTTTTTCTGTTTTCTTCCAAGATATTTTCGATCTCGAAATCATTGTGAATGTCGTGCATAATCGAGATAAAATGAATGAGATTGCTAAAGCTGAAATATGTATTTTCCAATTAATGACATTATAGCCGAATATTGACTGCATTATTAACATTATAAGCAGCATGATTGTATATTTCTGTCGCTTCGAATGCCCATCTTGCCATATCTTGCTTAAATACATGCCGATCATGGAAAATATGATGGTTGATGCGCCGAATGTCGGTTTTCCAGAGCAAAAGATTGCAGAAGACAGGATTACAGATATTGGTATTACGATAATTGGGGCTTTGCGTCCATAATATTCTGCAATCACCGGCTTATATATCAGGTATCCGATTGAATTGAAGAACATGTGCATAAAGGTCAGATGTATGAAATTGTATGTAATCAGTTGCCAATATCGGAATCCGGAGGACAGTCCGTAATCGCTTAGATCGTAGTACCGTGATAGGGAATAAAAAAGGATAAATATGAATACCAGGATCATTTTCTTTTTAATTTGTCATTGATAATGCGTACAAATTGCCTTTTTTCGATATAGAAAGAAGGAGCTTCATTATTGATGATGGTTTCCAAATAGCTATATCCCGGATATTTTAGCCCTTTTGCAACAAATTTCCTGAAAATACTGTCGTACATGTCTATTTTCATGGGGTTGTACATGTCCGGTTGTATCCCTCTATACATAAGCGATATGTTTCTGATAGCGACTTCTAAGGTGATGTAATACCTTGGAGCCGGATAAGACATCGCTTTTTCTATGATCGTATTTTTGGGAACCCGGCGTGCGACATCCCCCAATTCTTTTATTGCCCTTTCGTATGCCTTAAATACATCATCTTTTTTTTGCCAGTTCTCTGTTTTTGCCATGAAAAAATGCTTTGGTTTGTTATAATGGCTCAAATATATAACATTATAACATATTAAACCATAAAATAATGTCTTTACTTTGCTAAAGTAATACTTTAAATATTATTTCATGGATAATAATGTAGGAAACGAAGAAGAAAAAGTACCTGTGGAATCTTCAGGGGCGACAAATAAACCTTCCAAGAAACAGGCTTATTTGGATTATATGCGTTCTCGTATGGGAGAGTCTTACGGTGAAGACGAAGACTCTGTTTATTCTGACATGCTTGATTATCGGCAAAAGAATGACGAATCACAGGAACGCATGACCGAAATACTTTCAAAAGATCCGCGCCTTGCACAAGTCCTTTCGGACATGGCTGGCGGCAAAAGGGGGGCAACTTCGGCTCTTGTACGATATTTCGGAAAGGATATTTTGGGAGCAGAAGAAGGTTCGGACGAGTGGAATGATTTGCAGAATGCCGAGAAAGAGCGTATGGAGGAATTGGAATCCATGCGTAAAAGCAAAGAGGAATACGATGTAAATATTGAAGCAAGTTTACCGGTTCTGGATGAATTTGCCACATCCAGAAAAATCGATATCGATGAATTTCTTGACAGTGCCTACAGCCGGATACTTGAGCCCATTTTCAAAGGGAACTACACTACCGAACTGTTGGAAATGTTGTACAATGCCATGAATTATAAGACAGATATTGAAGAATCCTTTCAGTCTGGTGTTGTTGCAGGGAGAAATCAAAAGATTGACAGGATGAGAAAGGATAATGCCGGTGACGGATTGCCAAGATTAGGGGCAAGCACCGCTTCAACGGTTAAACGTGCCGAAAAAAAGCCTTCTTACAAGTCGAGCGTATGGAATGATTAATCAATTTTTAATAAGTAAAGCGATGGGAAAATTTGTAAATTATGTGAGAAACGAAAAGGGATTTATTTTATCCTTGGTGTTAATGATTCTTGGGATTGCGTTTGGAGATGCATCTGTCCTTATGGCTGAAGGGGTGACTGTTGCTCCGCCAGCACCAGAAGGGGGTACGGCTACGGAAGGCCATGAGGGTTTGCAAACACAGTTAGGAGGGCAGGATACTTCTGTGACCACTTTGGAAAGAGGTGGTGAAACGGGCGATATCATAGCTGAAGACATAGACGAGGATATTGCGAAATTCCGTCCTGATTTTTTCCCGATTGACACGGTTGCCCGAAAAGCGGCAAAGAAAAAGAGAAAAACGAATTATGTTGTCAAGCATTATAATATCGATGCTTCCCGTATCACTTGTATCACGAACGCTGAACATACGGAGTCTGCAAGTAAAAAACGTGTAGCATTGCCTATTGATGCAGCGGACGGCAGTGTGTTTAACGTATATGACACAATCAACGTTCGTGGAGTGGACGGTTATGCAAGCGACGGTTCGACGGTCACTCCCGGTGTGGATCTGATGCTTTATGTTGTGGCACTGGATGCTTCGTCGGGGCTTCCAGTAGTTGTAGCCATTAATGGGAAAAAGCAAAACCCGGCAGACGTGGAATGTTATGTTCCTTCTATTCCGGAGGGCACGGCCTTGTATTGTATGGCCAAGGCCGGCAGCGAAAGCCAGTTGTTCTGTCCTCCGACCAATCAGGCGCCTACGCCTCGCGAAGTCTATATGCAGCGGAAGATGTCCAACACCAAGTTTACCGAATATTTTGAGAATGTAAAGAAAAAGGTGGCCTGGGATAAGGAAGATGTGATGGAAAATGACCTTTGGGAATTCCGTCGCAAATGCGAAGTGTCCTATTTGCTGGGTATCAAGGGTAAGATCGCGATCAAGGATGCGCAATATCCGAATCGTGGAATTGAAAACGTGTATTTTCAGGAGGGTATCATGTGGTCCATCAAGAAACACTATGAATATACGAAAGGTAAGTTCAGCTTTGCGGATTTTATCGGTATTACCAAAATGAAATTTACCGGTAACAACGGAAGCAAGGAAGCCTTTGTAGGTGTCGGCAAGGATTTGTTGGAAGATATGATGAAAGTCGATTACACGTTGACGAAAGATATTAACGTGAAATCCAGAGAGAAATGGGGTATCAAATTCCAAGCCTTCGAAAGCTCTTTCGGAACGATGAATGTTGTCCATTTGCCTATTCTGGACGAAGTCGGTTTGTCGGAGATCGGTATTTGTCTTGATCTTGATATGTTGGTTCTCTACAAAATGGAGGAGGAGCGACGGAATATCAATATGGAAACGCAGGGCGAAGCTGCTGAACGCAATGTTACGATTCAGACAGACTGTTTAACGTTGAAAGGATACAGTCATCTGCTGATCAAGCCGAACACGTCCGGTTTCAATGATGCGGAACCAGATCTTGTAAAGGCAAAAACAAATGATGGTGCGACTTTGCCAAGTGAGGGAAATAAGGAAGGCGCTATCCTGTACTTGAAGAAGGATGTCGCATCGACTGGAACCAACGATGAGTTGAAGGCCGGTATGTTGGCTCAGTGGAATGGAACAAAATGGGTAAAGTATGATGGAGATGTCTATATCGGAGCCTGATAATTAATGTTTAATTAGAAAAGGGGGATTCTGCATTTTTTAGATTCTCCCTTTTTAGATAGAGATAAGGTTATGTATAAGAAAATATATGGTACATCGTCTGCCGAACTTTCGACGATTATTAATGTAGGTGGTATTCCAAGACGTATTGAATTTACAGGAGGTGTTCCATCTGGGGTATCACGGGTATCTGCGAGATTTGGAACTTCTGACAAACGGTTGCAAGATGCAATAGAGTCAGACCCAAGGTATGGTGAGCTTTTCTTTCTTGAAGTAATTTCGCCTATGCAGTCTAAAGAGAGAGTAGCAAGCAACGGTAAGGTAAAAGAGTATAATTACATTACGCGTGTTCAGGATGCTATAAATGTGTTAGTCACCAAGCATGGTGTCCAGTTAGATTCTCTGAAGAGTAAACAGGACGTAAAAGAAGCGGCCAAGAAAAAGAGTGTATCATTCCCTAATATGAGATAATCATGACAAAGCAGGGTATAATAGATAAAACCAGAGCGATAATGAATGAGATAGGCGAGGAAGAAAATCTCTCATTGTTATCAGAAGATACAGTAAAGCTGGCAGAGTATATAGAATCTGTTATACCTGATGCTATAAATCTCATAGCACAGGATGAAAATGTCTCTATTGCTTTGTTGAACACCGGAAATATGACATCTGGCGGAACAAGTAGTGAAGGTTGTACGGTAATTCCTTTACCGCAAGATTTTTTACGTTTTGTGTCTCTACGTCTTTCGGGATGGAAAAGAGAGGTCCAGAGAGTTTCTCCATTTGGAAGTGAAGACTATAAAATTCAACACAATGCCGTTACCCGAAGTGGTGTAAATAAACCTTCATGCGTTTTTTCTCATAATAAGACAGGGCTGTGTATAGAATGTTTTCCATCCGGTGAATTACAATATTTCAATTATGTAAAAAGCATGACGGACTTATCTGATGATAGTCTTTCGAATTACGGTGAATCATTAATGCCCGCGATTTGTTACGCTTGTGCTTATTTGGTATATAATATATTCGAGATGCCTAATGTCGCTGAGCGAATGTTGAAAATAGCAGTTCAAGTCCTTCCGAAAATACAATGAGATATCAGTTAGATGAAGATAAGGGTGATTTGTTGTATGAGGTTGAAAATGACAATCTTATACTTAAAATTAAGCCAGAAGTAATCGCGAGTATCGGTACTCCGGGGACTGGTGGTAGTGGCAGTGGTATTTATCATATAAAGCTGAACGATGATATCCGGCCATCGGATACGAATGCTTTTACGGCACTTCGGGCACTGAAGGAGATAGAAGACGCTATACGTGGTGCCATTATAGAAATGGATGGCATGTTTATCCGTAAAGATATAGACGATTACGCATTAGGAAACATCCGATTTCATGAAAGTATCGGTTCACCTGACTTTTTGACCGGTATTGAAGGGGGAAATGGTTGGAAAATTACGGCTGATGGTGGTATTGAAGGTGAATCGGCTGTGATCCGTTCGGATGCAATTATAGGAAACTCCATAGGCAGCCGTGATTTTGCTTCCGGTATGTTCGGTTATGGCTGGCGTATTGATTCGCCTACAGCTTCCGGTACGGTGGACAACTGGACGGTGCGGAAGACATTTAAAGTCTACGAGCTGGTTTATTCCCAAGTGTTGGGGCTGAACGGTTCCCATATCGTGTCAGATTTTAACAAGATAAAGACGGTCACTCCGCTCGGAACACGTCGTTATCGCTGTGAGATGGACGATATGGGGGGCGAAATGTTCATGAATCTTCGGGATGGTGACCTTGTTCGTATCCAGCAACGGGACGGGAAAGGTGGAATCCGTTACTTGTTTGCCGAAGTGGAAAACGTGACATCGGAGAGGTTCGACCTTAAAGTGATCGAGGGCGGGAGCGTGCCAAAGGCAGGTGACGTAGCGTTCCGTATGGGGAACCTTGAGGAGAAGAATCGCCAGGGGCTTATCTATTTGACTTCTTCCGACGATTATGCTCCTTATATAGATGTGCTCGATGAAGTAACCAGTCCGCAACTCATAGCCGACAATACGAAGGTCCGCATCGGGAATCTGGGGGGGCTGACGGTCAACGGGCGTACCCTTACAGGGCATGGCATCTATATTAATGGTGGTATCTTTCAGCATAGCACCTATTACCTGGAAGACGGAAGCACCATTGAGCAGACATTCGAAGTGATGGAAGGCAAGCTCCGTAGCGAGATAGAGGGTGTACGAAATGATATATCTGGGGAAAAGGGGAATATCCTCCAGAACCCTTCGTTTGCGTCCAACACCTATTATTGGGATACGAAGAGCCTGGTGCATTACATCCCAGTCAAAGATGGATGGCTTTGGCTGCCGTCCTCTTTCTATGTGGATAAAGAAACGTATGTTGGTATGTACCGTGACGGAAACCGTCGTGTCTTGAGGATTCTGAACAGTAGTGCCGGTCAGGCAAACGACTTAATGGATATCCCGATGCACTCCAATCCGAGCGAGGATGGAAAATACACCTATTCTTTCTCTTTCCATTACCGGGTATTAAGGGCAGGTACATTGCGTGCCGGGGTGTCCGGATCGGAACTTTACAAAGAAGAAAGTTTGCCTCCTTCGGGCGGTTATACCCTTTATTACCATACCGGTATGTGGGATGAGAAAGGTGATTTCGACATTGCTTTTACAGGAGAAATACTGATATACGGCGTGACGCTCCGTAACGATAGTGCGGCTGACGCGTTCCTCTACCTTGCCACCGGCATAGAGCAGAGCGAGGAGCGGATCAAGCTATGGGCCACGAAACAGATCAAGGATTCCGAAGGAGTGATCACGAGCCGCTATGACAGCCAGCTTAGTATCATGGCGGACGATATCAATGCCCGTGTGACCTATTCAGAATACCAAAACGGGACTAACAGTCTTAAACAACAACTGCAAAGCCAGATCGACATCCAGGCGGATAGTATTGAGGCGGTAACGACTGACGTGAACAATTTGGACCGATATGTAAAGACCTCTGGTTTCATCACCAAGTCGGGATTCGCTTCGCTTTTTGCGGAAGAAGTTAACGATAGGGGGCTGGTGACTCAGGCTTATGTTTCCACATATGTAGGCAAGCAGTTAAGCACGGTCGCAATAGGTGCAGACCAGATACATTTGGAAGGTTATACTACTGTTAATAGTGGCTTCAGCATAGACGGATCTGGAAATATGACTGCCAAAAACGGGACGTTTAGCGGGACAATTACGGCGAACGGTGGCCAGATTGGCCTTTTCAAGATAATAAATAATCGTCTTGTATGGGAAGGTTTGGATTATTTCGGGGATAAATCCCGCACTATAAAAATGGGTTATGGTAATAATAATGACGGATTGGTTGATGTCGCATTTGGAGCGTCCACACAAGGCCGTTTTGGAGTGAAAGCGATAGGACGTGCTCCCGGTTCAGCAGCGATTTATGGTTCTAGCAAACAATCTCCTTCTTACCCATCCGGAGACACTGTTTGGGCTGCTTGGTTTGATGGCTATATCTATTCAGATGGATATTTCACCAAGAGTCCGAAAGGGAATGTGAGAGGGGGCTTAAAAGGGGCTTATAGAATAGATAACAGCGATACTTGGTTTGTATTTGACAATGGCATAGCCGTTGCTTGTACAAAGCCACGTTCGGTTGATTTTAATACAGATAATTTTTAATCTCAAAAAAATAGAAATTTATGAAACTGAATTTGCATGTGCCGTTCAAAGCTTGGAACGGGGAAGAGATAAAAGAAAGAAAAGGCGAGGAAGAAAAAGCCAAGATGATAGATGAAACGGTAAGCCTGCTTCTTTTCAGCGGGGATTTTATCCGTCCGTCGTCGGATGCCGAGATGGTCGCGAAACAGAAGCTTGCCTCCTATGAATTGTATTGCAAGATATCCAAGGCAAAAGGCGTAGTGGAGCTGACGGCCGAGGAAGCAGCTTTGGTTAAGCAGGCCGCTGCGGTGCTCAATCCGGGGGGATATGGACAGATTGTAGAACTGATAGAAAAAAAGTAGGCATATGGAAACACAGGTATTGACATCAAACGGAACAGTCCAATCCGGTAATGTGTCGGCCGAATATATGGCAACCCATGACCTCTCGGAAAACAAACATTCGTTTGTCTCTTACATAAAGAAGGACGACAAACAGGTAGGGTATATGAACTACTCGGAAGGAAAACGTCTGACCTTGTCGCTTTCTGATCCGGATGCATTGACGGGTGAAGAACAAAAAAGTATTGTTGCTATTCTGATAGAGAAGCTCCAGGAAAAGAAGCAAATGACGGTACAGGTTTCGGATGCGGAATGAACTTTAAATAAAAAATGGAACACGTATGGCAGTAGGCGATATAATTACATCGGACGGTAAGACACTCACGATAGAAGACTTACGAAAGATCGCGGTCGAGGTCGAAAAGCTCATATCGAGCAATTCGAAGGATCCAGGCGAATGGGAGGAAGTAAAGAGCCTTTCCGGTATAACGTCACTTCCCGTCCTGCAATCCCTGGGAGCAAGTTACAAGCTGGTCCGCGTAGCCGTTGAGATATTGAAAGGTGTGGACGGTCATGATGTCGAGTTCCAGGTCGATGCGGACCGAACGGCCATCCAGTGGCGTAAGGTGAGTGTTTCCGGTGGCGAACCGTCCGAATGGAAGACGTTGATACAATTGTCCTATTTGAAAGGTGACGCGGGCGAAACCCCGGAGTTTCGCAAAGGTGACACCGGTTTGGAGTGGAAATATAAGAGCGAGGAAGATACGTCCTGGCGGTCGTTAATTGCCATTGATGATCTTCGCTGGCACTTTACGGACTTGACGAAAGACCAGATTGCAGAGCTTTGGCATGAATTGCCGGATGATGTACTGACCGAGTTCCAGGCTCCGGCACTGGAAGCTGCCGAAGTTGCCAATGCCGGGGCGGACCGGGCCAATGCGGCCGCCGAGGCTACCGAACAAACGAACGTGGAAGTCTGTGAACAGGAGGCGGAGCGAATCAAGGCGGAAGCAGCACGTATAGAAGCGGAGATCGAAAGGGTTGCTGCTGAGCAGGAACGTTCCACTTCCGAGATTGCCCGTAAGGATTCCGAGACGAAACGGACCGAGGCGGAAGCTCTTCGCGGAAGCAATGAATCAGAGCGACAAACTGCCGAAACAGAACGCAAGGAATCGGAAACGGTCCGTAAGGAAGCTGAAACCATACGCAAAACAAGTGAGAGTGAGCGAAATACATCTGAAAACTTGCGCAAGGAAGCCGAAACAGCAAGGATAGAATCTGAATCGTCTCGCGTTCAGGTAGAAGCCAGTCGGGTAAGGGCGGAACAGACAAGAACGGAAACAGAAGTTGAAAGGACGAAGGCCGAGAGCATACGCAAAGAGTCGGAATCAGTCCGTGTCGAGGCTGAATCGCTTCGTACTTTATCCGAAGAGCAACGTATCAAGGCCGAAGCCGTACGGGAAGCGGCTGAAATAGTCCGTGGAGTATCAGAAGAAGAGCGGGAAGCGGCGGAAGTGGTTCGCCAGAACCAGGAGGAAATTCGTCAAAGTCAAGAAACCAAACGGGAAACAAGTACAGAGATTTCTATTCAAAAAGCCAATGAGGCAGCTGATCGGGCCAACACTGCCGCCGAGGCTGCAGAAGGGATCGTTTCCGGTATTCGCCCTGATTGGCTCTCAGGAAAGGAATCGCCCAATTATATCAAGAACAAACCGGAGATCCCGACGTTGGAGGCTATCCCGGACGAAAATACATTGAGCTATGTCAATACCGACGGTACAACCATCAATTTTCGTATCGGTGATGATGTGCGTGTAGCAGAAGATGGCGAATATGTATTCTACCGGCTTTATGATCTTGCCGGGGGAAAAGCCTCGTGGCAGGAATCCGGCAGCGGTACAGCCTTGCCCGGTAATGTTTATCTGACAGGAGCCAATTATTACAATGAATCAGTACGAACGATAAAACAAGGATATTTAAGCAATGAGTAAGAAAGGTGCATTTATTTATCAACAGATCGAACTGACGACGGCTGAATGGGCCGATAACGCAACCGTCTACCCTACATCAGTCTGGTTATTTGAACGTTTGGAAAACGGTAAATTCAACATGAAGCTGGCTGATGGCGTTCATACGTTTGCCCAGTTGCCGGCCGTCATGCAGGAGGTGAAGGTCACAGTTAAAACGAATGATGCCACGACCTATATCCTGACGATCACGACGGCTGAAGGTAAGTTTGACACCCCGAACCTTCGGGGAAACGATGCCCCGGTTCCTTCGATCGATCCGGAAACCAAGCATTGGAAAATAGGCGAAGAGGATACGGGTGTGGTAGCCGAAGGACAGGACGGGGAAAGCTACGACGACACGGAAATCAGGAACGCGCTGACAGCCTTGCAGCAGCAGGTCAACACGCTCGTTTCGGGTGACGCATCGAGTGCCATCGAGTCATTTAACGAGATCATCGCTTTCCTTGCCAACGTAGAGGACACACAGACGTTGCAAGGGATCATCGCCGGGCTGAACCAGAGCATCACAAACGTTCAACAGGCGATTCCGACAAGGCTATCCCAGTTACAGAATGACGACCATACGGTCAAGGACGCTGCTTATGTCCATACCGACAATAATTACAGCAATGAAGAGAAAACGAAGGTATCGGACTCTTTGAGGTTGAAAGAGTATGTCGATGTCGAGTCTCTGGCGGCTCTTCCTTCATCACCGTATAACTTGCGTTTTACCTATTCGAGTACATCTGTGCAGGCGATCAACTTTGCGAATATAGGAAGCGTTCCTGAGATGCAGGAGTTTTATCTGTCCATTAAGAACAACACCGGATCAACGATTAACCAACCGATCCCAAACGGTTCGGGCTGGCAATCGGAGGAAACAAGCGTTGAACTGCCAGCTGGTAAAGCCACAGGGGTATCGCTGAAAAAAGAACATGGGATAATTGTCGTGAGAGTATAATGAAAGGAGGTGAGAGATGAAGAGAAGGGTGATGATGGGAAAGAGAGAATTGGTAGAAGTTGTGGAAGAGTTAAAATCATCCGGTACATGGATGGTGCCAGCTGGTTGTAAATTTGTTGATGTATTCATTGTTGGTGGCGGTGGCTCTGGTGCATCGTCAGGCCCTGAAAGAGGTGGTGGCGGTGGCGGATCGGGGTATGTTAAAACATATCTTGATGTGCCTGTTACTCCAGAAAGTGTTGTTAGCTATTCAATAGGGAAAGGGGGAGATCGTGTAGTTTCGATGTCTGCTTACGATGATCAGAAGAATGGTCTTCCAGGGTCAGAGTCCTGGTTTAAATCTAATTCAATAAAAGCTCTTGGCGGAAATGGAGGTCGATATTCCGGAAAAGGGGGCGATGGGGGATCAGGTGGTGGTAGTGGAAGACCTGCAGAAAAGACGGCAGGATATATTGGTGGAAGTGATGGTTCTAATGGAGCAGGTGATATGCCTGGAATCGGTCAAGGGAGTACTACCAGATGCCCGTTCAATAATAAATTGTACGCCGGAGGTGGTGGAGGTGGTGGAGAATATAGTTCCGGATCAGCACCAGGTGGCGGTGGTATCGGTTATGTCGGAGATATTTCGGGAAGACCTACTAATGGAGAACCCAATACGGGCTCAGGAGGAGGTTCTTTTTATATAAGTGGTTCCAATGTCTCAGGAGGATGCTATTCTGGCGCAGGCGGTTCCGGTATCATAATACTTCGTTACATGAAATATAAATAAGACAATATGCTGTATATTCAAAAAAACATTCAGTTTTTGGAATTGGAACAAGAATTGCCTGATTCCTATCTTGTTGGCGACAATATCGAAAATTACGAAGATGGCGCTTATCTCCTGCTTAGTGAAGAGCAGGAACAGTATCATAACGACTATCCGGAGGCATCACCGCTCGAGTGTTGGTATATGGCACTGACACCGGAACCACAGCCGACACCGGAAGAACTGCTCTGGCGTGCCCGTGATGCCAAACGGCAGGAAATCTACGACAAAGACATCCATCATTATTATATTGATGAACAGGACGCATATGTCTCGAACACCCTGCAAGTGAAGGATAAGTGTGGCCGGCAGGAAGAAGTCGAAGTAGGCGGTCATCTTTACGCCTCGAATATCTTAACGGTTGCTCTTGACGAAATAGCGGACTATTCGGAGCAATGCGGCAAGGTGACAGACGGCTTGCTATCCCGTATCGATGCCGCCCAAACAGCCGAGGAGGTCGAAGCTATCGTGGTGCAAGGCTATCCTGAAATGATCCATACAACAACGGCAGCCTTGCAAACTAAAGCAGATAAGGCAATCGCTAAATCCCCGGAAGCGCAGGCAGTGACCTTTGCCCGTGCGATGATGAACAGCGTGTCTCTCACAGCCAGCCAAGCGTTGGAGATGCAGGTCTTATTCCCCATTTGGGGTGAGAAAGATGCGGAGTTTGGCAAGGAAGTTGAAATAGGCTTCCGGCTTCGAGTAGTGGAAGGAGAAAGCGACACTTTGTTTGAAGTGATACAAAAGCACAAGCTGCAAGCCGACTGGAAACCGGGCATAGAAACTGCTTCACTGTATAAGATCGTTGAAGCTGAGCACGCAGGCACGCTTGATGATCCTATTCCATACGTGCAGGGTATGGCATTCGAGAAAGACAAATATTATGAACAATACGGTGTGATCTATCTCTGCATTCTGACGACCGTTACAGGTTATCCGAATGACCTGAAAGACTTGCCCACAATCGTACAGGAGGTAAAGCGATGAGACAGTATGTGTTATTAAAAGTTAACGGGTGGGGTAAATCACCTCATTATAAATATGTTACGGCCTCTGACTTTGATAAGGAAGGAGGCCGGATATGAGAAGAAGTATGATGGGAAAGAGGAAGAAGTTGTTTATCAAGCGGTTTTACCCGGCTGGTAATTACACGTGGATAGTCCCTCGTGGCTGTACCTCCGTTGACGTGTTCCTTGTAGGTGGCGGATCAGGGGCCGGGCAAATATCTTCCGGCAGCTCCTATGGCGGCGGCGGTGGCGGATATACGAAAACTTACAGGGGCGTGGGATACGTGAGACCTTCATCGGGCAGCTGGATGGGAACATATAATGATGGACGGGATGGGGATGCCATTACCGTCTTCCCCGGTCAAATCGTTGCGGTCACGGTTGGAGCCGGAGGAAACGGGGGCGACGGCGGGTACTCCCAATTTATGGATGATAGACATCGAGCTGAGGGAGGTAGATGCGTTAAGGTTAATCTCCATGGCGGGAATGGTGGGTCCGGCGGAAGTGGCGAGGACGAGTCCTCTTCCGTTTACGGAGGTAATGGTGGCTCTGACGGTTTACCGGGTGGTGGTGTCTATCGGGGGGAAGGCCAAAATCATACCACCAGGGATTTCGGTGAGCCTTCCGGTAAGAGAAACGCTGGAGGAGGAACCGGTTGTTCCCATAGGATGAAGGAATATCATGGCGGTGAAAGCGATTATGAGGAAGGATCTGGAGAGAGCTTTAACCGTCGCCAAGATTCCTACGTGGGAGGAAAAGGCGGTGGTGGCTACGGCGGTGGAGCTGGAGGCACTTTTGGCAATAATGCTTCAACAAGAGGCGGTGACGGCACGGTCGTTATCCGGTATTGGGCGTATGAGGAATAATTAAAAATGTAATGATATGATTTATTTAGTACTTATTTCAATGTTGATTATTGCCTCCTACACGGCGGCAGTGTGTATTAAACAAAAGGGTGTTCTGGCTTCGATCTCGGCAACCTTTTACAGGCTGGAGCATAAGAACTGGTTCATGGCGACCACGTGGCTTACCGCCGGATTGTTGATGCCGGCTATCTTGGAGGTATCTAGGCCGGACACCGAGTTCCTGGCGTTCCTCGCCTGCGCCGGCATGTTCCTTGTCGGTGCCGCCCCCAACTTCAAGGAGGATTTCGAGGGGGATATCCACGAGTTAGGGGCCATATGCTGTATTGTGGGCTCACAATTATGGGTGATGTTCAACTGCCCTTGGTGCCTGCTGGTATGGGTGGCCTACGTGGTCTATACTATCGTGATGATGACTCGGCACGTGTCAGATAGCGTTATCGCGGATTTCTACAGGACGAAGCCTATGTTCTGGGTGGAGATCGCCGCTTTGCTGGCTACCTATATGAGTGTGTTTATCTTGATTTAATCGCTGTTTAAACGATGGTTATTTACAATCAGGCAGGAGACGTTTTACTTGACATCCCGGTGGACGATGACAGCTATCGTTACCGGGCGATAGCGCAAGCGAAGAAGGTGGAGCTGCGTTATTCCCTCGTGGAGCACGTGGAGCTGCCCACCGGAGCGTATATCGAGTACCAAGGGGAAAGGTACACGCTGTGGTATCCCTCCGATTTCAAGAAGGAGGGCACGAGGGTCTTCGACTATACCGTCACCTTCGGCGGCAACGAGGAGATCCTGAAGAAGTACAAATACAAGTTGCTCTCCGATAAGCCCTACAAGCTAAAGTTCGTCATGACGGCCACTCCGAGGATGTTCGTGGAGTTGTTGGTTGACAATCTCAATCTCTATGACTCCGGCTGGACGGTCGGCACGGTGATCGAGGCCCCGGAGAAACTGTTGTCGTTCAACCATGAGAAATGCTGGGCTGTATTGGGGCGTTTGGCCGAGGAGTTCGACACGGAGTTCGAGATCGTGGGCAAAACTATCAACCTCCGCAAGGTGGAGTATTACAAGGACGCTCCTCTAAAGCTATCCTATGGCAAGGGAAACGGTTTCCTTCCGGGTGTCGGTCGTGCTAACCAAGGCGACAACCTCCCCGTGGAGATATTGTACGTGCAAGGCGGCGAGCGGAATATCGATTACTCGGCCTATGGCAGCCAGACATTGTTGTTACCCAAGTCACAGGAGCTGGAGTACCAAGGCCGACGGTACAAGACCGATCCGGATGGGATGTATGTCACTCGCGCGGACAGGCCCCTTTCCTCTTATAATGAGGACAGCTACGACGCCAGCGATATATATCCATCCCGGGTCGGTACGGTGAGCAAGACCGACACGGAGCCGGGCGAGGACACGGACGGGAACGATGTCACGTTCTACAACTTCTATGACTCATCGGTTCCCGCCAACCTCAATTTCGAGGATTGCCTAATCGCCGGTCAGACCATGACGGTTATTTTCCAGACAGGCCGTCTGGCGGGCCGTGAGTTCGACGTAAAGTACATACATGACGGTCGTAAGTTCGAGATCGTACCGGCTGAGCAGGACGGCATGGATCTTCCCAACTCGTCCCTGTATCCGGAGGTGGGAGACAAGTACGCCGTCTTTAACATATCCCTTCCCACAGCCTACGTATGCGACAACGCCACCAAGACCGGGGCGAGCTGGGACATGTTCCGGGAGGCTGTTCGTTACCTCTACGAGCGTGAGGAGCGGCAATTCACGTTCACAGGCGAGCTAGACGGGATTTGGGCCAAGAAGAATTGGTTGGCGATCGGCGCCAAGCTGGTCCCCGGCGGTTATGTCGATTTCAGCGATCCCCAGTTCCAGCCGGACGGTATCCTGATCCGGATCATCGGGGTGAGGGATTACATCAACAGGCCCCACAGCCCGGAGCTTGAGCTATCCAATACGCCGGTAGGCGGTTTCCTGTCCGATGAGCTGGGCAAGCTGGAGAGCGAGGAGGTGACGAACGAGACACGACACAAGCAGGCCGTATCGTTCACCCTTCGCCGTTGGCGTGATGCGGTGGAGATGCAGGGGATGCTGGAGAAAGCGTTCAAGGATTACGGCAAGGGGCAGGCGATGTCGTGGCTTCGCACCATGTCGGTATTGGTGGGACATGAGTCGTTGCAGTTCCGTTTCGTCAACCGTATTCCCACGGCGGACGGGCAGACGGTCACCGAGGTGGATCACGCCTTCACGTATGACGGGCAGAGACGTACGCTTGCCACCCCCTCCGGGATCTTGCAGCACATGACGTTGGGTATAGACTCTCTCGCCCCCTCCCACAAGGTGACCGAGTATAAGTACTGGAACATGGCGGCCTATACGTCTCCCTATCTGGGGGATGACACGGAGGCCATGTACCTGTACGCCCGCTGCGCCAAGTCGGGATCGGCGGGCACGTTCTTGTTGAGCAAGGAGCCGATGGACTTGGACGACGGCTCGTATTACAACCTCCTTTGCGGAGCCTTGAGTACAGAGGTGGACGGCCAGCGTAGTTTCTCCACGCTTTACGGCTTCAGCGAGATAGGCCCGGGATGGATGCGGCTGAACAAGATCATTAACATGGACGGTACGCAGTATTGGGACATGCTCTCCAAGGCGTTCCGGATCGGTGATGACAACGCTTTCCTCTCATACGACCAGCGAGACGGTCTCGTGTTGAAAGGCAGTATCTACCAATCGCCCTCCGGCGAGATCGACTATCCGGAGGTGGATCGGGGCGCTTACTCCGATAAGTCCGTCTATTACCCCGGCGACAAGGTATCTTACGATGGTAACGTGTATAAGTGTATATCTCAAACCACGCCCGCCGTCCCCGTTGGCGGCTCGTACGCCTCCCCGTTACCGACCACGGCGGGATGGAGCGATGGAGTACCTGATGGAGAGTCTATACTATGGGCAAGTACGAGGATATTCACGAGCGACGGGAAGGATCCACAGCAAGCGGCGTGGACGACCCCGAGGCAAATGACGGACACGGCCGATTTCGACGTGGAGTTCTCATCCGTAGCGAACCCGTCGGCCCCAAACGGTCATCCTAATACCAATACCCAGTGGAGCGACACCCAAAGTACGGACACGATCTGGATGGCCACCAGCACCAAGAGAAACGGGGTATGGAGCGCATGGAGCGTATCCAAGATCAAGGGAGAGGAAGGCAAACCGGGAAAGGACGGGAAAGACGGCGATCCCGGTCCCCGTGGCGATCGTGGCCCCCGCTGCACCTACCGTGGCGATTACGACTCAAGCGCTACCTATAACGCCAGCTCCAAGATTACCGATATCGTATCGATCAAGAATAGCGATGGCACCCGCTCGTATTATGTGGCTAAGGTGGATGATAACGAGCCTACCTTCAAGGGGAAACATCCGACCAATACCGCCTATTGGGACACCTTCGGGGCGAACTTCTCCAGCGTGGCGACCGATTTGCTGATGGCACGGAAGATAGCTGCCTCGGAGATTGACGTGGAGGAGATCTTTGCGAACTTGGCAAGGATCGGAAACTTCACCATCACGAACGGGTCACTGATCGTGGATACGTCCGTCTCGGATCGTACCCAGATAACGTTCCCGAGAATGCTGACCATCGGGAAGACCACGCAGTTCGCCGGCCAGTTCGGAGACCGTAGCTCATGGGGAGGTGTCTTCTTTGAGGGATTCGGCCCCTATTTTTATGACATGGGGGTAGAGAAAGTGTTGTACAGGGAGGGCACGGGGGTCGTATTTAACGCCCCGGGCGGGAGATACCCGTTCTTGGGGGTACGGATCGATAACGGCAACGGTATCTATGGCTGGAACAGTCCCGGGAATATAGCCAACCTGTATATCAACAAGGACGCGGCGAGCACAGCCCATGTGTATATCACCAATTACCAAGGTTTGACCTCGTCTGATATCCGCCTGAAGAGCGTCTTCTTCGATATCCCGGACGTGCTGGATAAGCTGGAGGGTATCTCCGCATTCTACTACACGATGAAGGAGGACGAGGACAAGATCCTTCGCATCGGCGTGTCGGCGCAAGCCGTGCGTGAGGTGCTTCCCGAAGCCGTCCATCTTATCACACCGGACGATGATGATTCTTATTACGGAGTCGATTATATCCAGATGCTGACCGCCTTCGGGATCAACGGTATCAAGGAGCTTCACGCCAAGGTCAAGGCACTTGAGAAGAGGGTGGAAGAGTTGGAGAACAGATAGAAAATATTATAGGCCTTATCGGGGGCGGGCAAATAAAAGCCCCCGTATATATTAAAAGAAAACGAGTCATGGGAGTTGATTTGAATACAGTATTAGCCGTAATAGGTGCTATGGGAGGGGTCGAGGGGATAAAATGGGGTATCCGTGCGTGGGTGAATCGAAAAACAGACGCTCGTAAAGAAGATGCGGCAGCCGATGCGTTAGAGATTACCAATGAAAAAAATCAAGTCGGCTGGTTGGAGGATCGTATTACCCAACGTGATTTGAAAATTGATGCTTTGTATGTCGAACTCCGACAGGAACAGTCGGCCAAACTTGATGAGATACATAAAAGGCATGAGGCTGAACTTGCTCTAAAAGATGCGGAAAATAATCGCTGTGATCGTCCGGATAGTGAGTGTGGCAGGAGGATACCCCCCCGGAGAAAATTAGAATTAAAGGATAAGGAGGAAAAAGAATGACAGTTGAAGAATTTGTAGCTTGGGTATATCCCGAAGCATGTAAAGGTGAAATCAGTCCAGTATTCGTGACGGCACAGGCCGCATTGGAGTCCGGTTGGGGAAAATCCGGGATCGGGAATAACCTGTTTGGCATCACCAAGGGGAGTAGTTGGACGGGGCCGGTCGAGCTGGTCACCACAACCGAGTATTTTAATCGTGATAACGTTTCGTTCAAGTTGCCCGAACGTGTCCTGTCTGTAACCGAGCTGGGTAATGGCCGTTATAAGTATAGGGTAAAACGGTTGTTCCGGCAGTATGGTACGCTCGCCGATTGCTTGGCTGATCATCTGGCAATATTGAAGAAGCCCGGGTATGCAGATGCCTGGCCGTTTCGGGATAATCCGGATCTGTTTGCAGAAAAGCTACAGGATTGCATTGGTTCCCGGTATGCTACGTCTCCGGATTATGTTCAGACGATGAAGAAGTTATTCCGCATGGTTGAACGCTCGGTAAAGACACAAGGTTTATGAAAAGGTTCTTGATTATACTAGGTATCTCACTTGTCTTGGTTGGGGTAATAGCGTCCCTTTCCTATTTGTTGAGGCAGGAGAGGAAGGAGGTTAGGCGTCTGTCCGGGAACCAGCGTAGCCTAATGGAAGAGGTAGAACTATACCGGACGAAAGATAGTTTATCGGCCGCAAGTGTCGAACGACTCCTGTTAACAAAAAAGGAATATGAGAAGTATTTTTCCGATCAAGTTAAGATCATTGATAATCTCAATATAAAGATCAGCCGGTTGCAATCTGTATCGGAGACAGGGATGGAAACGATGTATCCTATTAATATACCGGTGAAGGATAGCGTGGTGATCCGGGACAGTATGGTCATGTTGAAGTGTCTGGAACTGCATACTCCATATCTCGATGTGTCCGGGTGTATAGATATGGGTAGGTTCTCCGGAAAGATAATATCCCGTGATACGCTCGACCAGGCTGTACACAGGGTTCCGCATCGGTTCTGGTTTATCAAGTGGGGGACAAAGGCGATCCGGCAAGATATTGTCTGCCGGAACCCCTATAGCCAGATAACATATAGTGAGTATATAGAATTGAAATAGGTTTTGTCATACATTTAATGTTGAAAGTAGAGTTCACGGCCGTCTTGTCTGGGAAGATAAGGCGGCTTTTTTTGTAGCTAATGGCTATTAGTGAAAAAATGAGCTATTAGTTATTGTGGTTTCAAATTCTTAAATAACTTTGACGAATACTTTAAATACAAATAATTTATGTATAGTTCTAAACGTATAAGTAAATTCTATCAAATAAGAGGGCAATGGGACTCTGTAGATAAATCTTTTGTTGACTATGTTAATTCTGGTATGGCGTTGGTTCAATCAGAAAAGCGTTTTTTCGACGCAAAAAGTGAAGATGAATTGTGTGGAGATAAAGCGATTGATGTGATGTTTTTAGAAAAAGCATTTTTGAATGGTGGTCTTATATACTTGTTTTCACAGTTGGAATATTATTTGCATTTTGCTAAAAGAGAAATCTCTAGGTTATTGGGAAAAGAAGATAATACAAAATTTACTCGTAATATTATAAAGAATGAGGTTAAGCATATTTTTTCATTTAGAAGAGAGACCATA
>ONZY01000314.1_pt1 | contig 46265 bp, 39 predicted proteins | sample 1671451 | NCBI WGS metagenome assembly ONZY01 (sample SAMN06348158, study PRJEB24527) | human gut metagenome | biome: human gut; feature: ankylosing spondylitis patient; material: feces | host: Homo sapiens | place: China | collected 2015-10 | reverse complement strand
CTACACTCTTTCCCTACACGACGCTCTTCCGATCTTCCAGATCCGTTACAGCTGAATGCAACGAAAACGGTCGCTGTATACGGTGATGTTTTCATTACCTACAGCAAGGAGGGCGTTTATGAAACAAGATAGCGCACCTTTCGATTGTCATGAATAAAAAAAGTGTAAAACTTATGATCCCAGCGGCAGCCAGACAATCGTTTTGGCGTCTCTGGGATTGTTTTGTCCGAAATGCAAGAGAGAGTATCTTGTAAATGTAAAACAATTTAAAACTCAAATTGTAAATGAGCCAGACGCTAAGACGCAGAGCTGATCCAAAAAGAAAAATGGATTGGTTCTGCGTTTTTTGTTATGGCGACGAGGAAAATGCACGCATTTATGCGGTGCATTTGACGACCGCTAATCAGAGCGAGATTCGCAGAGCGCATCTCGTCTCTGTTAATTAAGTATTGGAGCAGGTGTAATTGTGAATTTTTGCCGGGAGATTTGTATATGAAAGAAAGGATAGAAAGCAAACATGACAATACATTATGAAAAATTGCATGCTAAAAATTTTAACACATATTCACTGGATCATTTCGTGAGACATCAACGGGTAAGCGAATGTTGGCGCAACGTGGAGGGACAGTGGAAACTGATACCGATAGAATTTGAAAGAGGCAGACAGGCGGATAGCAATGGATATTGTAAATCGCTAGCCGACACTTGACAGCGAGCGACGTATCTCCCTTGCCCTGCATCCCGAAGTGCAACAGGAACTGGCGCAGCGGCAACAGCAGGAGCAGGAAATCCTCGCACCGCTGGAAACACGGCTTCCGGAAGAGGATATACGGGAGGGCATGACCGCCTCCGTGGACGGGCGCGACCTGCAATACCTCAAAGAGAACAGGGGCTGGTACAGGGAGGAGAAGCACGGCAGGGAGGTCGAAGTGACCGAGATCGGCGTACACCCTTCCACGGTGGAAGGCAAGTACAAGATGACAGCCGTCATCGACGGGCAGGTCATCAGCCACGAGATCAGCCAACGGGACTACGACAGGTTCCTTGCGGTGGATGATTTTCATCGCATGAAACTATTTTCTAAAATATTCAGCGAGGTGGACATGAAGATGCGTCCGGAGGCGCAGCGTGGTCTCGGCGTGAAGATTTTCGCCGCCCTTACCGCCGGTGCGGTGGTGACGGCAGGCGTCGTGCATGGACTGGACCACCACGGCCCGGAGTTTTACGGCGAACGTTTCGGCGGCCCACCGCGTCCGTACTTCAAGCCCGGCGTGGACACGCCAAGGGATGTGGCGATACGCGCTTTCGAAGCGGAGATGAACCGTGAGGTGAACGACATGAGAATGGGGAGGTAAGGCCATGAGAGAAGGAGACCTGACATACGACGACTTCCTGCAACGCCTGACTATTCAAGACGTGCTTATCGACGCGGGCTACCACCTGAACAAGCGCGACGGCCTGCGCTATCCCTCCTATGTTCGTCTGGACAGCGAGGGACGCCGCATCCGTGGCGACAAGTTCATCGTCACGCAGAACGGCCAGTGCTGTTTCCACGCGCAACAGCAGAGGGTGTACAACCTCATTTCGTTCATCAAGGAACATCCGCAGTTTTTTTCGGAGTACCACGTGGGAATGTCCGGCGACCGGCTGGTCAATCTCGTGTGCAACCGGCTGCTGAACCATCCCATCGAGAACCGCGAGATGCGCATCATCCAGCCCAAGCGTGACGTCAAACCTTTTGACATGATGGACTACGACATCCATAAGTTCAACCCGCAGGACAGGGAGACGCAGAAGAGGTTCTATCCCTACTTCAAGAACCGGGGTATCGACCTTTACACGCAATACGCCTTTCACCGCGATTTCTGTCTGGCGACGAAACACCGCCCGGACGGGGCCGCCTACACGAACCTGTCGTTTCCGCTGACCCTGCCCAAGGGCGACGGTACAGTCGTGGGCTTTGAGGAACGCGGACGTGCCCGCCCAGACGGGAGCGGCAGCTACAAGGGCAAGGCCGAAGGGAGCAATTCGAGCGAGGGGTTATGGATAGCCAGCCCGGCCAAGACACCGCTCGCGGAAGCCAAACATATCTATTGGTTCGAAAGTGCCTATGACGCGATGGCCTATTACCAGCTCTATCAGGCACAAAACAAGGAGTTGCGAAAGGCGGTTTTCGTCTCCACGGGCGGTTCTCCAACCGTAGCGCAGATGCGGGGTGTGCTTTCTGCCACTCTTCCTGCCCGGCATCATGTCTGTTTCGACACGGATTTGGCAGGGATGGAGTTCTACAAGAACTTTCAGGCGGAGAAGTACCGCGTAATGCGTTCCACCATCGAAGAGACCCCCGAACGGAAACCTTACCTCGATACCGTGCGTGAGGACCTGGATTTGGACAGCGGTGAAATATACCTGCTTCCGGAAACCTTGCAGACCAGTTACGGACGATTCGAGAGCGAGTGGGAAGAAGCCATGTCGATGCGTTCGAGCGGGCTGTGCCATCCGGATGACATACAGGATCAGGTGGATATTATGAACAAGCATTACAAAGAGTTCCGTGATGGGTTGCGGGATTTTCTCGGTCTGGATAAAAAGAATGATGTCCCCGATATCCGAGAGCAGCCTGCCTATCCCAATAAAGACTGGAACGAGCAACTGCTGGCGGAACGTAAGCAGGAAGAAACCACTGAAAAAGAGCAGGCCAGAGAGGAAGAACCCGAACAGGAACGACAAACACGTTTTCACCGATGATGCCGTCACAACCCATAGCCCGGTTCCGGAACGTCGTGCTGCGGCCTCACGGGATGCAGTTCGTCATCGACGAGCTGCATTTGGTGTCGGTGTGCGTGGCGGGACTGGTGTACGGTGGCATGGAGGCCATGCCACTGTGCGGTATGGCGACGGCGGTTTCCCTGTTCCTGCTCCTTGTGCTGGCATACCGTTTCATCTACCTGCGGCTGATACGCTACCGTATCGGCGGGGAGCAGCTTGTCAGCGAACACGGGCTTCTGTTGCGCAAGGTCGATTACATGGAGCTATACCGTATTGTAGATTTTCAGGAACACCAAAGCCTGCTGCAACAGCTCTGCGGGCTGAAAACGGTCATTATCTTCTCGATGGACCGGAATACGCCGAGACTCGAACTTAGGGGTATCAGGCGGAACGACGACATCGTGCCGCTGATCCGCGAACGGGTGGAATACAATAAACGAAAAAAGGGAATATATGAAATCACGAATCATTAGCATATTTTTGGTCGCCGTTGCCCTCTGTCTGCTACCGCAACGTGGCAAAGCACAGATTGCCGCCTCGAATCCGTTGGAATGGGCGGCGCTGGTAGAGGGGAACGAACTGATAAACGGACAGATAGAGAAGCAGATCAAGGGGCAGACACAGACAGCCCTGCTTCAGAACTCCATCGCGGCGGAGTTCAACCGGATACACAAGTGGGAGAAGCAGTACAACAGTTACCTCAAGACGGCGAACGGTTATGCCTCGTCGCTGAAAGCCTGCACCCACCTGTACAATGACGGCGTGCGTATCTTCCTCACTCTGGGGAAGCTGGGAAAGGCTGTTGCGGACAACCCGCAGGGCATTGTCGCCGGCATGAGCATGAACAACCTCTACATTGAGACGGCTACGGAACTGGTTTCCGTGTTCACGCTGCTCAATGACGCCGTAGCCAAAGGAGGCACGGAGAATATGCTCACGGGTACGGAACGGAGCAAGATCCTGTGGGAGCTGAACGACAAACTCTCTGCATTCAGCCGGAAACTGCACCTGCTCTACCTGAGCATAAGATACTACACCCTCAATGACGTGTGGGCCAATGTGACTGCCGGGATGCTCGACCGCAGCAACGGTGAGGCGGCCCGCATGGCCCTGACGCGCTGGCGCAGGGCTGCCGCCGTTTCACGCTAATCCCGACTGCCTATGAAACGGACACTCACGATATGTTTTCTGCTGCTGTGCGTCGGCATCTCCAAGATGCGAGCACAGAATGACCCCGTGCTGGCCGGAATGATACTGGCCTACACGGACAAAGCACAAAAGGAGCTGAAGAATCAGGAAAGGGTCATGCTGATGCAGACCACGGGGCATATATGGACCAAGGAGGAGGTGGAAGCCACGACCGACCTGCAACGGGAGTTCAACAACTACCTGAACTCATTCCGGTCGATTGTCTGCTACGCGGCACAGATTTATGGCTTCTATCACGAGATATCGCAACTGACGGACAATATGGGCGATTTCACAAAACAGGTGAGCCGCCAGACAACCAATGCGCTGGCCGTCGCCCTCTCCACGCGGCGCAACCAGATTTACCGGGAGCTGATATTGAATAGCGTGGAGATTGTGAACGACATCCGCACGGCGTGCCTTTCGGGCAACAAGATGACGGAGCGTGAACGCATCGAGATTGTTTTCGGCATCCGCCCGAAGCTCAAGATGATGAACAAGAAACTGCAACGGCTGACTAAGGCGGTGAAGTACACCACGATGGGCGACATCTGGCGGGAGATTGACGAGGGCGCACGTCCCGTTACCGACAAACGCGACATTGTGGAAGCCGCCCGCAGGCGTTGGAAACAAGTCGGAAAGAATGTAAGACCTTAAAATGAAGATATATGGGATTCTGGAGTACAATATTGAAATACGGCGGCAGTGTCATGAAAGGTACCGGGAAGGCTACTGCAGCCACCGGTAGAAGCATGGGAAATGCTGTCCTGCACCCCTCGCAGACGCTTCGAGGAGCCGGGCAAGCTGTCAAGACCGCCACGGTCGGGGCGGCAGTCGGTTACGTGGGTTGGGAGAAGCTGACTACCGATAAAAGTGTTGCACGTATCGTCAGTGAGGCCGTAGTCGGCAAACCCGCCACGAACGCCCTCGCAGGGACGGTGGATGATGTTCAGGAACTGAAGGAGAAGACCGGGGATACGATCTCGGCGATAGGCAGTGCGGTAAGTGGCGCAGGTTCACAACTGAACGGCGTGTCGAACCTTCTGCAGGCAACCTCCGGGGGCGGTCTCATGGATATGCTCGGCAGATTCTTCAGCAACCTTGGCCGTGGCAACGTGTCAGGGTTAAGCATTGCGGGGTTGGTCGCCGCAGCGTTCCTCGTGTTCGGACAACGCGGCTGGCTGGGCAAGATTGCCGGGCTGTTCTTGGGAATGCTGCTCATCGGCAACAATGCGGGTGTTCTCCGCACAGCCTCGCAGGAGAGTGTATCGAGGACGCAGACACCGGCACTCTCTCCGGAGGAGCAGACCCAGGGCGGCGGAATGAGAAGATAGAAGGACAAAACAATACGGAACAATGAAATATACAGAAGAAATGATCCTGCATTCCGACAGCGGCTACTGTATGCCGTTCAAGGAGCCGCAGGGAAAAGATGTGGAGCTGTCGCTCGGCTACGGCGAGCAGACACACCCGGAAACGGGTAAGAAATTTTTTCATCACGGCATCGACTTCAACGTGCGGTGCCATATCCTGTCGGCAGTGGCCGGCGGTATCGTGTCGGGCGTGGGCAACGACCCCGTGCATGGCATCTGCCAGACAATACGTTACGGTGAGTACGAAGTAATATACGGGCATCTGTCGAATGTCTATGCCCAGTTCGGGCAGCGTGTCAAGGCCGGGCAGACGGTAGCTTTGAGCGGTGAGCGGCTGCATATCGAAGTCCGCTTCAAGGGCGAGGAGCTGAACCCTATCGAATTTCTGACTATGCTATACGGAAATATCCGTGCTTTGCAGGAGGCCAACGGAAACGGGACATCCGGTTTCTACGAGGCAGAACCGGGACCGACAACCGATTACGAGAAGGACAGGCGGGAAATCGAGGAGTTGATGCTACGCTTTCTGCCGTACTACATGGAGGACTTGCAGCATGGGGCGTACCGCCTACCAGAACACACGGAACAGTCGCTGCGCCATATCTTCACGATGGGCGCGGTGAAGGAGTATTTCTACGAGCGGATGCCGAGCATCGCCAATCCCCTCGGACTGGGACACAAGGCCATGCCTCTTGCCTGCAAGGTGCAGAACCTACTTATCGGGGACTTTCTGAACTACCTCGCGCTACGGCACGACGTGTATCTCTCCACTATGGGCGGCGACGTAAAAAAAAACTCCATGACGAAGCCTTAGCAAGCGGCGGTATCATCGACCCGTTGGCAGAGCTGGACATCGACATCCAGAGCTTCGACATACCGAGAATCGTCTCCGTCTATCCCGACCGTGCCGGTATCCGCTGGTGGACGAAGGCATGGTTCAACAACCGGGAGGAAGGGGAAGCATCGGTGGAAATCGAACGGGAACAGGCCATACGCTTCATTCACGACCATATTGAGAAGGACGCATGGCTCGAAGAGTTCTTTCCCCGGCAGATGGAGGTGTACCACAATGCCATCGAGCAGACGAAAGAACAACTTCTGAAACAGATAAACATGATATAGATATACATATTTTATATGGACGGAATAAAGCAGAGTAAACGATTCGCGGAGATAGAGGCACTCATGGGCGGCTATTTCCATAGCCATCTCGCGCCCGTCATGAGAGAGACGCAATCCTACCTGACCCGCAAACAGGTCGAAGAGATGAAGGAATATTCCACGTCCCTGGGCGGTATCCTGAGCATGATGGCGTCAGCAGGGCAACCGATGTCCGACCCTTACCAGACACTCAAGGTGACGGGCGAATGGAACTCCAAGACAACCGAGGACTACATTGAAATGTGCAAGAGTAAGATTCTTGCATCGAAAGAGATACAGCACGACCTCGCCTACGTGGCCGGCGAGTGGCGCAACGCAGTTGTCGAAGAAATCGGCAGGGAGCGTTACGACGCGCTGTCCGGAGAGTTGGGCTGTGACCTTGCCTACGCTTACGTGGACTACCGGGTGGAACAGCTGATGATCGACAAACTGGTCAAGGACCGGATGCCGAAATCATCGGCCGACTACATCATCCGCAAGGCGGCGGAGTCGAGCCTGTTGGGACTGTCACAGACATTGAGCCGCTCACCGCTGGCCGAAGAGATAGATAGACGCGGCGAGGCCGCCTACCGACCGAGCAGGTTGGAGAAAGGGACGGCTAAAGTATTGGGGGCTTCGGCAGATACCCTTATGATGGGCGGCGTGGGTTCATGGGCTACGTTCGCCCGGTTCGTTGGTGCGGACGTGGCTATATCGGCTATCGCCGACCATTTCGCGTCCAAAGAGCCGGACAGCCTTTCGGTGGAGCAATGTATCAGCAAGGGGGTGTTCGGCAGCGACGGGAACGTGTTCGACGGCTTCCGCAGGGAAGCCGCCGCAATGCCATCCGAAGAGAACACACTCGTGGCCGAAGCCAACGGGCAATTGCATAAGAAGATTCCGGTAATGAATTTCAATTATACGGACTGGTGGAAAACGGGAAAGACAGAGATGCCGATGTGGTACGGGAACAACAGGGAGAGCGAAGGGGAACGGAACCGGGCGGAACGGTACAAGGATGTGCCGCTTGTCGTTGCTCCCGGACAGGAGGAAGCCTACTTGCAGTACATGGCAAGGCATGAGGCTACGACGACCGGACAGGCACACGTAGAAGGCGAACAGAGGGAAAAGGTGGAAGAAGTGCAGAAACAAACCGTATCGGCCGAAGAAGAGGCACGGGAAGAACAGACTGTACAGGAGGCGCAGACCGCACAGACCAACGAAAACGGTTGGGACAGCCTGGTGCGCAACCTGGGGCTGGAAGGCCTCGGTGATGTCACGGGCAATCTGGGCTATATACTGGCCATGCTGCCCGACATTCTGCTGGGCGTACTCACGGGAAAGACACAATCACTGGGGATAAAGGACACCCTGCTGCCGATAGCGAGTATCGTGGCGGGGGTGTTCATCAAGAACCCAATGCTGAAAATGCTGCTTATCGGTATGGGTGGCGCGAACCTCTTGAACAAGGCGGGACACGAGATGCTGGGACGGGAACAACCGAACCGGAGCACCGACGGCGGTAACGTGCAGTACAAGCATTACACGGACGAACCGCTGAACTCGCGCATCGTGAATCCGGTGCTGCAGGGCAACACGCTGATTGCCACGATAGACCGCGTGCCCTGTACCGTGCAACTCAGCTCCACTGTGGCGGATGCCTACCGTGCCGGGGCACTGCCGCTGAATACGCTGGCCAACGCCATACTCGCCCAGAGCGACCGGCTCCGCCAGATTGCCTCGCAGAACTACGACAACGGGGAGACGGAGACCGTTGTGCGGACACGAGGTATCCAATAATGCTGTCAATGAAAAAGATATACGAATATGAAAGAGAAGTCGCAAATAGAAAAGAACGCCCAGGAGAAGCAGGTCGCCCTGCTCTCCACGGCTCTGAACGAGGCATCAAACGCCGGAGGGCACTGGCTCAACGCCATGGGCAAAGGCTACCCGAAATTTTACCCGAAAGGTGTCGCCGTAAGTCCTTTCAACGGGCTGTTCATGGCCCTGCACTCGGACAGGAACGGGTGCAAGACCAACCTGTTCACCCTTTACAGCGATGCCAAGGCACGCGGCACGGCAGTACGTGAACACGAGCAGGGCGTCCCGTTCCTGTTCTACAACTGGAACAAGTACGTCCACCGCAACAACCCGGAGGACATCATCAGCCGCGAGGCTTACCTTAAACAGGACGAGGATGTACGGAAACAGTACAAGGGCGTACACAACCGGGAGATACGAACGCTCTTCAACATCGACCAGACGACATTTCCCTACGTGGACAAGGAGGCTTACGACTCGGTGCTGCTGAAAGACGGGAGGGCCGTGGAGAGAGGTTACTCGGAAACCGATGAACGACGGCTGCATGGCCGTTTCAACGGTTTCCTGCTAAAGATGCGGGATAACCTCGTTCCCGTGCGCTCGGACGGCAGCGGAATGCCCCATTACGAAACGGACAAGGATGCGGTCTATATGCCGCGCCAGCGTGATTTCGAGCATTACAACGACTACGTGCAGGAAGCCCTGCGTCAGATTGTGAGCGCCACGGGACACCAACAGCGCCTTGCCCGTGAAGGCATGGTGATGAAGAACGGCATGGCTCCCTCGGAAGACGCCCTCAAACAGGAGCGTCTGGTTGTGGAAGTCGCCTCGGGAATCAAGATGCTGGAGCTTGGACTGCCGGCCCGCCTGTCCGACGAGAGCCTGAAACTGGTGGAATACTGGAACCGGGAACTCAAGGAGAACCCCTGCCTGTTCGATGCGCTGGAAAGCGACGTGAACAACGCCCTCGAAGTAATCCGCAAGGCGGAGAAGGGAGAAAAAATCGAGTATGCCACGCTGCGCAACCGGCGGCAGACCTCGGACATGAAGGAGCTGTTGCCCAAGCATTATTTCGTGGCCGACGAAATCAGGCAGCACCCGAACAAGGAGGACAAGACCATTGTCATCGTCATCGACCCCATCAAGAAGTCAGCGGACGTGATACTCCCTGCCGGCGCATCATTGGACGTGGACAATGAGATACCGGGCATGAACAAGGCCCGTATCGGCAGGGTCTTGCGGAGAGATGGCATCGAGAGCGTGCGCTTCTTCAACCCCGACGGCGCTTTGGGATACCGTCCCGACGACAGCTACTTCGCCGAGAAGCAGGTGACACTGGCCCGGTTGAAGAACTGGGCGATGGAGACGCTCTCCACGCTGGATGTGACCTCAGCGGTCAAACGGGCTAACGATGTGAACATAACCCGCGCGGAGATGATTCCGGACGACAAAAGGCGTTGGGCGCTCTACATCAAGCCGGAGAACAAGGAAGGTTACAGCGTCTATCCGGACAAGGAGGATGTGAACCGTTTCTTTTCCACGCTCAAACAGTCGATGGACAACATCGAGAAGGTCCGCATGGAGCTGGCGCATAAATACTACGCACTGGCGGAAGTGCAACCTGACCTGAAGGTGGACTTGTTCAGCACAGAAGCGCAAGACATTGATCTGAACCGCATCCAGCGGGTGTCTGTGTTCAAGACCAAGCAAGACGGCATCCAATGCGTGGCAACCATTGACGGGACGAAGATGCAGCCCCGGAACGTTACCACGCAGCAGTGGCAACGCATGATGGCGGCCGATGACAAAACGGAATACAAGCGGCATCTGGCGGCCACGCTCTTTGCCGATGTGCTGCGCAAGGGACAGACGCTGGAAGAGAATACAAGCGAGAAGCAGGAGAAGGAGGTTGCCAAGCAGCAGAACAGAGAGGTGACGGAAAGCCATGCGGAAGCCGTCTCCGCACAGCGGAAGCAATGGGACGAACTCAAGGAAAGACACCCCGATGCCTTGCAGCTGATTCGGGCAGGAACTGTTTATAGGCTGTATAACGAGGACGCTGTAAGGGGTGCGGAGATATTGGGGCTTCCTGTGGAGAAACCAGCCTCTGAAAAAGGGTTTACGGCTTCCGTTGAATTTGCAAAGGAACTGCTTGACACGAACCTTCCGAAACTCGTCAGAGCCGGAGAACGTGTCGCTATCTACGACCTCGCGGCGGAAATGGAGCAGATTGTCGATGAACGACACGAGGCCGAGGAAGAGGTACACAAGGGTATTCATAGATAAGGAGTAAGATAAATGAGCAAGAATCAAGAATATGCAGAGCGGTATGCAGAGTACTCGATAGAACAGATGCGGCGGTACGGCATTCCCGCCTCCGTGACGCTGGCACAGGGCATTCTGGAAAGCAGCAACGGGCAGAGTCGTCTGGCACTGAACGAGAACAACCATTTCGGCATCAAGGCCACACCCGAATGGATTGCCCAAGGCGGGCGGTATGGGCTATATACCGATGACAAGCCTAACGAGAAGTTCTGCAGCTACGACAGCGTAGGCGATTCCTACGAGCATCACTCCCGTTTCCTGAAAGAGAACGGCCGTTATGCTCGCTGCTTCACGCTCGCCCCTGACGACTACAAGGGATGGACGCTGGCCCTCGAACAGGCGGGTTATGCTACGGGTGGACATTATGCCGCCAGCCTGCAACAGATCATCGAACGGAACGGTCTGCAGGAGTACGACCGTCAGGTCATGCGGGAAATGGAAGCGCAGGGAAAACAGTTCGGTGTGGAAGAGAACCCGCTCCGGGAATCGGAAAATGCGAAGGAATATTCGTTTCCGGTCGAACGGGAGGAGTTCCTGTTCATCACCTCGCCGTTCGGGATGCGTCAGGACCCGATAGACGGAACGAAACGGATGCACACGGGGATAGACATCCGGTGCAAGAGCGATGCGGTGCTTGCCACCGAGAAAGGCGGTAAGGTCATCGCTGTCAATGGCAAAGGCAACACACCCGGCGGCAAGTCCGTCACGGTGGAGTATGTCCGTGAGAACGGCAGCAAGGTGCAGTGTACCTACATGCACCTCGGCGATATCGCCGTGAAGGTAGGCGACACGGTGCAGGCGGGCCAACGGCTCGGCACCTCGGGCAATACGGGAACACGAACGACCGGGGAGCATCTGCATTTCAGTGTCAGGCAGATTCACGCGGACGGCACGCAGCGGGACATCGATCCGGCGGCGTATCTGGCCGAGATAGCGCAGAAAGGCAACATCAGACAACAGGCACTGCACAACGGGAACGACTTGCTCGCCAAATACCGGGACGCGGAAAGCGTCAAGGAGAACCAGCCGCTTTCTCCCGACGCATGGATGAAGAAGCTGCTCTCCTCGGAGGACAGCGGCGTGGGAATGTCGGGGTGCAACGATCCGATCGTGGAGATGGCGATGACCGCCTTCACCTCTCTGATGCTGCTGGCGGCGCAGATTGACAACAGGAACGCGGAAGAACAGAGGGCTGCCATCTCGGCGGCTATGGACAGCCGGAGAATCGACCTGAAATCGCTGGTAACGGGCATGAAAGCCTGCGAACTCGTAATCGGGGAAAACGGCAGGGCCACGCTGCGGGCGGACAACGGGAGCGTCGAGGTATCGCATGAGCTGACCTCCGCCGAGCTGAGCCGCCTGTCGGCCACGCTGAACAACGATACCCTCTCCGAAGAGACCAAGCGGCTACGCGTTGCCGGAGTGCTGAACACCGTCCTCCTCTCGGAGACGGCTTCGCGGAACTTTGAACAGGGAATGTCCGAGCAGCAGGGACAGACGGAAAACCTGAAACGATAAAAGCATGGCGATATGATAAGACGCGTGATGATACAGCTATGCCGGTGTCTGTTCGGGGTGTCCGTCCTCGGCCTGCACGTTCTGGTCTGCTACCGGTTGTTCGGGCCGGTGGCGACCCTCGTCATCGTGGGCGTGCAGGTGCTGATTGCGGCATGGATTATCTACATCAAGATACGCGCTCCCGATTAGGAGATGTCTTTCAGCGTATTCAACTTCAACAGACCCCACGTTGTCCGAAGTGGTATGTGTATCACTAAAAGACAAAGGAATTATGATTAAATGTAATGTAACGGTGTGCGGCGTTATCGGCCGCGACGCTTCGACACGCACAGGCAAGGAAGATAAGATGTTCCTTTCTTTCCCGCTCCGTGTCGCAATCCAAGGTAAGGACGGCCAAAGCGGCACAGTCGAAATCAGCGTGAGCAAGGACGGCAACGAGGAGGAAGCCGCCAGCTACCGGAACGGCTCGCATGTAGAGGTTACGGGTACGATGTACCTGAAACGCCGGGGCGACAAACTCTATTTCAACCTCTTCGCCGACCGAATCGGTACGGCTTCGGCGGACGACGCGGATTCCCTCAAGGGCGAGATGTCCTTCCGTGGCAAGGTAGGCAAGAACATCGAGCAGCGAAAGGACAAGAATGACAAACCTTACACGGTGTTCTCGGCGTTCAGCACCGAGAAGGTCGATGACGGCTTCGAGTACCAATGGGTACGTTTCTTCTGCTTCAACGGAGCGTGCGAGGAGTGGATGCAGCCGGGTATCAAGGTGGACGTCAAGGGCGAGATGGTTGTCTCGCTGCATAACGGGAAACCGGACATCTCCTGCCGCATGGAGGAACTCGCGCAATATGTCGCATCGCAGGATAACTTCAATCAGTAACGGTCATGGCTGGTTACAGAAAACCGAAAAATGACGGGCCGAGCAGCGAGGATAAGGCACTGGATCTTTTCGCGGAAATGCTCATCGAGAAAATCGAGAGCATCCGGGGTGACTGGAGGAAACCGTGGTTTACCGAGAATACCTTACAATGGCCGCGTAACCTCTCCGGGCGCGAGTATAACGGAATGAACGCATTTCTACTGCTCCTGCACTGCGAGAAGAACGGCTATACGATTCCCCGCTTCTGCACCTTCGACTGCGTGCAGCGACTCAACAAGCCCGGCAAGGACGGACAGGAGCTGCCCCGTGTGTCGGTGCTGCGCGGAGAGAAGTCGTTCCCGGTCATGCTGACCACGTTTACGTGCATTCACAAGGATACGAAGGAGAAAATCAAGTATGATGACTACAAGAAGCTCTCTGACAAAGAGAAAGAAGAGTACAACGTCTATCCGAAGATGCAGGTATTCAGGGTGTTCAATGTGGCCCAGACCAACCTGAAGGAGGCTCGTCCGGAAATGTGGGAAAAGCTGGAGCAGGAGAACGGGCAGCCTAAAATCGGGAACAGCGAGCAGTTCAGTTTCGCTCCCGTCGATACGATGATAAAGGACAACCTCTGGATTTGCCCCATCAAGCCGATGCACCAGGACCACGCCTACTACTCGATCTCGAAGAACGAAATCGTCGTGCCCGAGAAGGAGCAGTTCAAGGACGGGGAATCGTTCTACGGGACGCTTTTCCACGAGATGACGCATTCGACAGGTGCGGAGGGTGTGCTTGACCGGCTTAAACCGACGACTTTCGGGTCGGCGGAGTATGCCAGGGAAGAACTGGTGGCCGAACTCGGCAGTGCGCTGGTCGCGCAACGTTACGGAATGACGAAGCATATCAAGGAGGATAGTTGCGCTTACCTGAAAAGCTGGCTCGACACGTTGAAAGAGTCGCCGCAGTTCATCAAGACGACGCTTCTCGACGTGAAAAGGGCGACTTCGCTGATTACGCAGAAGGTGGATAAGATTGGACTGGACTTGAAACAGGAGAATAAGGTATCTTCCCCGGAGAAGATGTTCTATGCCTCGGTAGCTTACCTCCAGTTTGCCAACGACACGAGACAGCTTGACGAACTCAAGGAGAAGGGTGACTACAAGGGTCTGCTGACGCTTGCCAAGGAGTATTACGACGGCAACGGCATGGACGAGCAACAAACATACGCCTCTCCCCTCCAGAACCGTGGAGATGACCTTCTTATCGAGGATAAGGATTTCGCCGTGGTATATAACGGGAGTGTCGGTGGAACCTACGAGGTCATGCTGAAATACACGGAGCATGAAGTACGCGATCACATCAAGCGTTACGGCACCGACAGAGCCAGCGACGATGTAAAAGCAGTGGCCAGGGATATGGTGGCGGAGCAGTTCGCCACCGTGTCGAGGCAGAAAATTCCTGCGTTCGAGCTTCCAGGCGGTGAAGTCCTGTATATCGGATACAACAGGGAAAGCGACTCGTTCGATGTCGGACCGGCAACTAATGCCGGTATCATCGCACAGCATAGTTTTCCTTACGACCACAACGCCACGCTGGACGACAACCTGCAAAGGGTGAATGAGCGGCTGGGCGAAATGGAGGAATACCGAGCCGAAGAGGTACAAGAGGAGGATTACGGCGGGGGTATGCGTCGCTGACAATCGTGCAAAAAGGAATGTGGGGCGAACTTCTGATGAAGTCGCTCCACATTTTTACAGCCCACTTGGGCGGCGAGCAGCCATCCGATGCTTGTCCGACAGTATCAGAAATGATAGTCAATGACACCGCCGATGTAAAGTGTCGTACCCGGCTCAATGGAGCAGATAAATTCCATAAAAGCAAAGGATTGTTCCGCAAAAGCCTGGCAGCCATCCCCATCCAGATAGAAAAGATAAGCCGTGTCCAGTGGGTTTTCTATGGCTTGTTTGAGATAATATATGGAACCCCATACCAACATATTTTCAACAGTAAGGGCTTCCGCTTTCTTGTGGATATTGGCGACATACTTTTCTTTCCATTGTTCTATACCTCCAATATAGCGTATGGTATCTTCGGATGTAAGTTCGAACATCCCTTTAGGTGGAAAATCCAGTGTAAGATGCCCCCTAAAACCAAAAAGATTCTACCCCCTGAAAATATTCAATAATGCCCCCTCAAAAAGTCTTGACCGATGGGGTTATTATTATTTTAGTTTATTTCCCTCTGTATGCCGCCATCTTCCGGACACTTTCTCCGTTTAACTCAATTCGGTGAGCCGTATGTATAATACGATCCATTATGGCATCTGCCACGGTAGGATCCCCGATTGCGTCATACCAATTATCCGTCGGCAGTTGCGAGGTAATGATGATAGACTTGCGTCCATGCCGGTCCTCTATTATATCAAGCAGGATGGGACGTTCCTTGGCGTCAAGGTTCACAAGGAATAGATCATCCAATATGAGCAGTGTGCTCCGTTCGATTCTCTTGAGTTCCGCTTCCAATGTGCCTTTTAATTTTGCCACTTTAAGCGTACCCATAAGTTTCGGGGCATTCGCATAATATGTCCGTATACCCTTCTTGCAGGCTTCATACCCCATGGCTGTGGCAAGGAAGCTCTTTCCGGTACCGGATGAACCGGTGATGAAGAGGTTCTGTCCCTGGCGAATGAACTCCAGCGAAGCAAGCCGCTCCATTTGGTTACGGTCAAGGCCACGCGGGATTGTATAGTCTATCTGTTCGAGGCAGGCCTTGTAGCGGAACGAAGCTCCGCGTATAAGACGTTGGATGGCCGCATTGGCGCGGTAGTCCCATTTCCTGGCAAGTAACATGTGTAGGAAAGAGTCGATTGTCATTGTTTCGGCCATGGTGGAGGCCAGGCTTTCAGTGAAGGCGGCTGCCATGCCATGTAGCTTCATACGGTTCATCAGCTCGATTGTCAACGTATTGCGGTCTTTTTCGACTGCTATTGGGGTGGTAAGATTATTTGTTTCCATTGTTGTTCTTATTTAAATGTTTTGATTTTGCGAAGTAGGCTGCTCCGCGGATGTTTTTGTGGGTAGATGTTACTGGGACTTCATCATCAATGCCTTCTTTTGACAGGAAGTCTGCATCATCCCCACGCTCAAGGATTTGCCTTATTTCCTGATATCCGTATTGGCGCAGTTGCGTGGCGCATGCGCTTGCTGCCACCAACCGTTCCAGTCCGAAGGTCTTCTCCAGTGCCATGATTCCTTTGCATGAACGGAATGCCGCGGGAGGATACTTCTTGAGTTCCGCCACCTTGCGCAGATACAGCAACAGGACGTTATCCGTCTGACCGGCTCGTTCGTAAATCTGTTCCAGGTCCTTTTCGTAACTTCCATGGCGTCCAGGCAATCCGTGGGCATCCTTAGTCGTATAGGCATAGGGCGTGTCATCACGCTGATGTGTGGTCACCAGACGCAGGCCATGATATATATCCAGCGTGTCGGCATCATATACAATCTCGACACGTTTGCCTATATACTCTTTTGGTACACTGTAATGGTGAAGCCGGAAGGTGACGTAGCTGTTCCGCATTACCGTTGCGGAGCGTCGTTCTTTCATCTGATGACGTATGACGGGAAGTGGGCGGAGGCAGTCGGATTCAATCTGTTCAAACTGTTCCCGTCTGGACAGGGGACGTCCACTCATCCTGCGCCCGTTGAAGGCCGAGAGCGATTCGGAGATGGCCGCATTCAGAGATTCCAGCGAGTTGAATACAAGCCCCTCGATATCAGCATAGACAGAGCGGTAAAGCAGTTTCACGGCATTTTCCACCAAGGCCTTGTCTTTTGGATGACGTACCCGTGCGGGATATACGGTACATCCATAGTGTTCGGCAAATGCTGTAAACTCCTCGTTGATTACAGGCTCGTTGCGGTCGCTACGGGTCACGGCGGCCTTGAGGTTGTCAGGTACTATCGCCATCGGAACCCCGCCGTAAAAATGAAGAGCGTTCTCACACGCCCTGATCAGGTCCTGCCTTGACTGAGACCAGACCGCCTCGCAGTAGGTATAGTGGCTGCATGGAAGTATGGCCACGAACACTTCAACGCTGCGGCATTCGCCGTTTTCACTGTCAACTACCTCTAGTTTATCGCCAGCAAAGTCGATGTACATCTGGTCTCCGGCATAATGCTCGACATGCCCTACAACATGCGTTACCATGCGGTAGCGCATGAGATAGTTGCCGAAACTGGCATGTCTGTATCCGTTAGGATGTGTTTCGCGGTACTCTTCGTACAGGCTTTTCACTGTTACACCCCGGCGGCTAAGTCGGGCGGCATACTCAGGAAGAAGTGCCTCAAGCTCAAGTTGGCGTTGTGACGGAACCCTGTTGCGGCCAACACCCTCGGAGAACATCTCCTGGATGCGGGCGGAAGGCATGGCTGCCAGTTCCTTTATCGGTATGCCACACTCTTGAAACAGGCGCACATATCTGCGCACCGTGTTGCGGGACAGCTCAAAGCTCCTGCTTATCTGCTTTATCCCCATCCCCAATGCATAACACTGGAGAATGTTTGCTATCTTTGTTGTCATAGTAGAAATGATTTTATCCCACCGGTCAAGACGGGTATCAAATCTACGAAAAAAATCCCCTGACGGACATTGTCTGACAGGGGCATTTTTATATTGGAATCAATGGGCAGGATTATTTGGGCACAAGGGGATAGAATCGCTTGGTTTTAGGGGGCATCTTACACTGGATTTTCCATTTAGGCAATATAAACTTTACCAAATTGGCAATTTCTTTTTTACGTTCTTCATCGTCTATTTCCGTACAATAGTCGTAAAAACTACCATCTCCCTGTGTGAGAGTGTCTTCTTGGAGATAACAGCCTTCGTTTACCGGTTCTTTGGCAATTTGAAAAATCTTACTGTGCATAACTTTGAAATTTAATTGGTTAAACTTTTTCTTTCCCTTTTGTCGAGCCTTTTCGGCTCTTTGTCGGGATTGATTTTACATGCCGGTTCAATAGCGGACAAAGGACGGATAGACAAGTAAACAGCCGGGAGACTTAACGGAATACCCATCTCGGCAAAAGACGGGGGACTGAAAGTCAATCTTTGATTTGGGAAGGCTGCCGTTCACCTCCGAAAGCCGTTAGCACAGCGGTACTTGACGACCGGACAGCACGCTATACCTTTGCATGAGAAAATCGCACCGGCAAGGATAGCCGATGATGCGATACGGAAAGAACCGGAACGGGATGCTAAAAGAGGGATGAAAAACAGCCTGCGGTTAAAAAAGGATTTGCGGCTCCTTTACGGCCGGAAACAAAATCCCCCGAACCTGTATGACAGATTCGGGGGCGGCACTCATAAGCGGTCGTGTTTGAACTTAATCTGTTATCCGATACTCGTTGATATTGACAAAGGTATCCTTGTTTTCCTTTTTCCATTCTTCAACGAGAACTTCGACTTCCTGCTGCGATTTGACAGGCCGCTCTGCAAGGTCCTCCAGCCACTCGAACAGCCCCGACATATCGGCAAAGTATTCAGTAAGGTATTCCCCGTCATCCGTGCATACATCGGCGATATACTTGTCAGGAAAGTATTTGCCCTCACGGTCGTTTGTCCTGTATTCAACCATACCCGGCTCTTCCGATTGATAAAAATAGCGGAGAGACGGGAACTTTTTGCAGACAAAATCGAATGTCTCGTTGCAAGGCGACCATGCGGTCATAGTCGAGAGTCTCAACACCTCTCCGTCGAGCAGTGGAGTATCCCATTCGCCCCGGCACCACACCTCGTTCCAATCGCCGCCCAAAGCGTCTACAAGGCAGCCGAGCCATGTCGTTCCGAATCCGTTTTTGACGGACGGCTCTTTCCGTTCCTGTAGTCCTTTCATCAATTCATAGAGGCTCTTCACTTCTTTTGCGTCGCCCTCTATCACATACGCAGTTGAACACCAATTCGGCATAATTTTAAATTTTAACTGTTGAACTTTTTTACCTTCCTTTTTCTCAAAGCCTTTTCGGCTTCTTATCGGGATTGATTTTACATGCCGGTTCAATAGCGGACAAAGGACGGATAAGACAAGTAAACAGCCGGAGGACTGAACGGAATACCCATCCCGGCAAAAGACGGGGGACTGAAAGTCAATCTTTGATTTGGGAAGGCTGCCGTTAACCTCCGAAGGCCGTTAGCACAGCGGTACTTGACGACCGGACAGGCCGCTATACTTTTGCATGAGAAAATCGCACCGGCAAGGATGCCCGATGATGCGATATGGTAAGATCCGGAACGGGAAGCTAAAAGAGGGAGGAAAAACAGCCTGCGGTTAAAAAAGGATTTGCGACTTCTTTACGGCAGGAAACAAAATTCCCCGAACCTGCGTGACAGATTCGGGGGCATCATTCAATCCAGTCTATTACTTTTTCACATGCTTGTTTTCAGCACTTCATGTCATTCCTTCAACCCGGCGATGGCCTTTCTAATCCCGTTGGCGACGGCTGTCTTTTTTATCCTTGCGATAGACAGGGCTGTAGACAGGCTTGAAGCGGAGACATACGACCTGCCGTCCTTTGACACAAGGAACCGTCCTTTGTCAAGAACGGACTGCCAATACGGTTCGATGAGCCTGTTTTCGAGCAGAGCATCGAACATGACAGCCACGTGGCGGACGTTGTTTACCCGGATGCTGAAATCTTCCCGGCAGGAGAAAAGTGCCTCCATGTCCTCGACGCAGAGCGTAGAAACGCAAAACAGATGAAAAGCTGTGGCACAAGCCACGATGCCTTTCATTTGTTCTCTGGAAAAATTGCAGCCAAAAGAAAGTGTAGGAATGCGCGTTGGATTATCCGCGCCGGGATTGCCGGGAGATGACTCGTAGAAGTCGTACTTCCACTTCAGTCTCATACAATCCTCAAAAGTGAATGTGTCGGCGGTAAAGAACTTCTTGACGAGACCTGCACAGTCGGTCAACAGCCCTTTGACAATGTGAATATTCATTTCGTGACAGTTCTTACAAACCGCATTGTCGCAGTTGATATACCGGTGGCTGTTGATGAAATCATCCACATAGCGGCTGTACCGCTTGCCATTTACGATGACGTCTTGAAGATAAAAGTCTCTCGCTTCGGAGAGTAACGCAATAAATTCGTCTGCTACATCCTGTTCTGTAGCAAAATGGGTTAGGTGTTGCTTCCCTTCAAAAAAAGAGAAGACATGGTACATTTCTCTTTCATGTCTGTTTACTTATTAATATTCTGAGTTCAAATTTGATGATAGTTTAAAGGCGCCGTACAGACGCACGACGCCTTTGTAAACCTTATGCAATCCTAATTAGTAATTATCTTTCAGTCAAACGGAACACCTGTAATCCGTTCAGTCCATACGCCACGAAAATGTAGCCGTCAACTACTTTTACGAAGTTGGCGGATTTTCCTCCGCTGTGGGTATATGACGCCACTTCTTTCAGCGTTTGTTTGTCCAGAATACGCAATCCTTTTTCACCGTATGCCACGTAAATATACGTGTCATCATAGTCAAGGCCATTGACTCTTGCCTTGCCGTTCAGTCTGAACTCTCCGTTTGCCGCACCTCCGGTATAGCATCTCAGCCCGTTGCCACCCAAAGCCACATAGATGTTTTCGCCGTCTGACAGACAAACGTTCTTGCCGTTGGCGGGGGTAATCACCGCATCGGTCAATTGGGTTTGGGCGTTGGAGAAGGTATAGTCATTCAGCCCATAGGTGGTGATTACCGCACCGGCTTGCTCCTCATTGCGCGAGGCAAGGTTAAGGGCTACGAACTTGTCGCTGCCTAGGCTGATATATTTGGCAGATCCTTCGGTTTCTTTCAGTCCGGCAAGTGTCATGTCCGTCGCGTTGATGGTATGGAAACCGTTGGAGGCGGCTACTTGATAGTAGTTGCCGTTACGCACCACGCAGTTGGCATCGCCGGCATCTAAACGGACAAAGGACATAGAGCTTTCTCCACCCTGATATACGCCGTTGGCGCCCAAGGGAAGATAGGCAAGGAATCCGCCCTTTCTGTCACCGCCGGTTAGGAACACGTTTCCGTTATCAACAATCAGGTGGTTGAAGTCACGGGCTTCGGTAGGACGCATATACGAAATCAGGCTGATTTCATTATTCGAACCGAATCTGAAAACCTCGGCACAACCGTCATACTCCGCTCCGTTTGTATGATACGACACATATATATTGCCGTTTGCCGATTGCACGCAGGTGGCCGACAGATAGTGGTCGTGTTCCTGCGGGCTGGTAATCTGTGCGATGTGGTCGATGTCAACACCATTTTTGTCATCATCCGGTGCGGCGGGAGTATATCCGGGGGTACATTCCGATTCCTCAAGCCGTGTGTCATCTTCCCCGTTTATTTTGACATTTGCAAGAAATTCAAGTTTGCTCTGGTCTTCTACGCCTTTTATGTCGCCTTTGTAGTGTAATCCCATGTTGCCCTTGAATACGTTTCTAAGGTCAGTGCGATCCACCTCGATACCCATGGCATTCACCACGGCATACTCTTCACCGGACACCTCGACAGATGCACCGCCTGTTACTTTCAGGTTGCCAAGGTCAAGCAGACCGGTTCCGTTCATGGTCAATACCGCTCCTGACCCGACTGTTGTCACGGCTGATTTCACGTATGAGGTGGCATAGTAAACCGTGTTTCCTGTTAGGCTGAGACTCTTTTCATAGATACCCTTGCAGGTACTGAAGATATAAGCACCGGCCGAGGCCGTGAATTCGGGTGACACCAGCGGCCCCTGCACATAGAGCATACCATTGCTTACCGATGTCTTGGTTCCCACGTTCAGTCCCACAATCACGTTCGAGAGACCACCGTTATGAATGGTCAGTTCGCCACCTACATTAAGTTCTCCGTCCACGTTGAATACTCCTTGTGAGTTCAACGAACCGGGAATGGAAAGGTCTTCCTGAGTGTGGAACACACTTTCTCTCTCGGTGGAGAAATCATTGCCACGGAAACTGAACTTACCACCTACATAGGTATAGATTTCCACTTTCGCCGCCAAATGGTCGGGATAAGAAAGGCTGCCGCCGTTAAGCACATAGATACGGCCGGTTCCGGTTACATTCTTCAGTGTCATGCTTCCGTTCACATAGAAGTTGGCTCCGTTCAGGTTCAGGTTAAATTCCGCCTCTACTCCTTCCGGGAGTACGAAATTCTTCCCGGATGGGTTTCTCGGATTGAAGTCTGATACTGACATATCCTTGGCATCTCCCGGTACGGTAGGTTGCGCCAAAGCCCTTGTCCTTGTGCTGTACATGGCGGATGGTTCCCATGGATATGCGACATAACGGTCAGGCACCGAATACATTTCCACGCGTCCGGCAAGTGCGGCGACATCGTTGTTTACTTCTACGCCACTCTGTTCTACATTCGGTGTCCCCGGCGGATGCGTGAGGTGGTCATCCGAACATGAAGCGAGCAGCCCTATGCCGCCCAATAACAGGACGGCAATACGATTGTTCATGTGATTCAATTGTCTTTTACTCATTTTTCTTCTATGAAATTATACACAAGGTTTACTTATTACTGATTTAGAGAAGGATGAAATGAGAGCCGAGTGCGGATTTCAGTTCCTCATCCAGTTTTTTCGCATTGATGGGTTTGGACACATAGCTGTTGAATCCGTTTTCCATGATTCTCTCCTTGTCTGAAGCGAACGCGTATGCCGTCACGGCAATGATAGGCACAGTCGTGGACTTCTTACGAATTTCCCGCGTAGCCTCGTATCCGTCCATTCGGGGCATATTGATGTCCATGATGACGAGCTGTGGATTGTGCTCATTGAAGAGTTCCACGGCTTCGACGCCATCCCACGCGTGTATCAGTTTGTAGTGCGAGCTGAGAATCGACTCAAAAAGCATATAGTTGCTTTCGTTGTCTTCTGCTATCAGCAGTGTCACCTTTTCACGTTCTATGGATTCTTTCGGTTTTTCTACCACTTTGACCTCTTTCTTAATGGTAGCCGGCAGATAAGGAATCGTAAACCAGAACGTAGAGCCTTTGCCTTCACCTTTGGATTCCACGCCAATCCGGCCGTTCATTTTCTCGACGATGCTTTTGCAGATAGACAATCCCAGTCCGGTTCCCTGAACGAAGTCGTTCAGCTTGGCGAAACGCTGGAAGATACGCTCTTGCCCCTCTTTCGATATACCTAATCCGGTATCACGCACGAAGAAATAGATTTCATCATCCTGCACTTCATAGCCGAATGTAATGCTTCCTTTGCTTGTGAATTTGCAGGCATTCGTCAGCAGGTTGATGATTACCTGCGAAAGGCGGTTAGGCTCTGACTCGATACAGCAATCGGCTGCCCCCAGCGTGTAATTCAACACCACTCCCTGTTGTACTTTCGAGCGCATGGTCTCCTCTATACCACGCACCAGCTCGTTCAGGTCTGTAGGCTTATAAATGAATTCCAGCGTGTTGGCCTCCACTTTTGCCAGGTCAAGGATATCACCGATGAGTTGCAGCAGCAGTTGGTTGTTGTTCTCGATGATGTTGATGAACTTCTGCTTTTTCTCTTGATCCTCCGTTGTTGTCAGCAGGTTGGAGAATCCTACGATGGCATTCAGCGGTGTGCGTATCTCGTGGCTCATATTGGCAAGGAACGCCGACTTCAGTCGGTCTGATTCTTTGGCGGCTTCCTTTGCCGCGATAAGATTGGCTTCCTGCTGCTTGCGTGCGGTGATAAGGAGCAGCGAACCAATCAGCTCCTCTGGACGCTGCCGCTCGTCGTATTTCGATACGGAGGCATTGACTTCCATCCAGTCAACAGTCTTTTTGCCGCCATTTTCGGAAAGAATCCGGAACTCTCCTTTGACATATTGTTTGGTGCCGTCAAGCAAGCCCTGGTACAGCAGTTTGACCTTGTCCAGATCTTCCGGGTGTATTCTTTTGAAGTATTCGTTCTCATCGATAATATGAGTACACACGGTTGATTCCGAAAGTCTCGGGAGATTCATGTGCTGCATGACCCTATTGGCTTCACAGGCGATGATATGTTTTTTCATGTCCCATTTCCAAGGAATGATATGGGCCACGGCCAATGTCATTTCCAAGGATTGGGTAATCTCTTTCAGTGATTTCTCCGATTTCACCTTATCCGTGATATCCATGCCGAAACACTCGACTTCGGCACCTTTCAATGTCTGACATAGATGAAAATCATAGTAGGTATCGGTTTGCGCAAAGTAATATGTGAACCTGATATTTTTGTTCGTTTCAAGCAAATTACCAACTAATCCGAGTATGTATGCGTTGTCAAAAAGTTTATTACAGTCACCGATATCCGTGTTCTTTGCAACCAGTTCGTTTGTCTCTTTATTACCGCTTATGAAGTCTATACCAACAGCTTTTCCAGTGGAATCCAATTTGATTTTTCCTTTTAGGAAAGATATTGGCATATTGTCCATCGTTTTGTCACGTGAGGCCATGAAAGCCATCTTGTTACGTTGGTATAAAATAAAAGACACCAATGCAGTAAAAATGATAACCAGCAATACTCCTCCAATGAAGATTTCCAACACATAACGTTCCCAAAAACTTTGGGGCTTATCTATGAAAACAGTTTCTTCCGGACAACTGTCCACCGAAAATCCATCACTTATTAATTGGGGATATTTAACGACCGGAAATTTTTCCTTAACATAGTAAAAAGGGATATTACGGCTGTCTTCACCTGCCAATATCCTCTTAAATTCACTGACAGCTTTCTGCACGATTTCTTCTTTGCTGGCAAAGTAACCGCCTACCGCTCCCGATTCAAGATATTTGTCTTTCAATGTGAATATGGGACGCGGGGATGTAGTCAGCAGTCTCATATCTCCCGCCATAAGCGTGGGATAGCCTAAGGCACTCTGACGGGAATAGAACCATGAAGACAGAAGGAAACCGACAGATGGGTCTGCATCAGTCAAATATTTCTGAACCTCTGTTCTCGTTTCCTGTGAAGCTACCAGCCACTCATATTCAAGTCCAGGATATGCCGTGGCGATATAGTCCCTTATATGCTTATCCAGTTCTATGTTTCCACTTAAATCATCAGACGCAAATACGAGTTTTTTCATTCCCGGTTGCATCCGATTCATCATGTCTATTGTCTCTTTATAACACTCCGGAACTTCTATAAAGGTGAAATTATAACGTTCCCGTAAATTGGCTAAAGGAACTGTTTCACGGTTAAGAATAGTTTTGTCTCCCGACAAATACTTTCCTTCAGGAATAATTCTATCGCTTGTTCCGAAATAAAGCATAGGAATATCCCCCCATTCGCTTTTAATACGGTCTTTTATGGAAAATGCCATATTCCCGACCAAAACCAGAAAATCTGGTTTTTCATCACGAAAACGGTCGAATATACCATCTACAACCATGCTATACAGTGAATCGGTACGGACAAGAGTCGCGTTCATGTGAACCAGATTACAAGTCAAGTCCTTGTTTTTCGCCGCTTCCAGCATAAACGGGGTTATGTAGTCCTGTACCCAAGGGGCACCCTCATTGTACGAGTTGATTACCAACAGTTGTTTCTGTTGCGACATCGCATATAAAGGGGATGACACAACCATCTGTGATACAGAAATGATGAAAAAGACAATCAGGCAAGGGAAAAGACGCCTGTGCCTCCAATTTTTATTTGATAATTTTACCATATTCGAGTCTTATTTATATTACGATTATTATTTCTCTATCAACTTGAAAATCTGGACACCACTAAGACCATAGGCCACATAAAGGATATCACCGGACACGCTCACATAGTTGGCCGATTTTCCGCCGGAATAGCGGTACGACGCCACAACTGACAGGTCTGATTTGTCAAGCACAAACAGTCCCCCGTGTCCGTATGCCACATAGACGTATTTGCCGTCAACGGCAAGACCGTTTGCCGCTGCCGCTACGTCATCTTCCAGTTTGAATCCGGCTACCGCTACGCCGTCGCTGTATCGCTTCACTCCGTTTGTGCCTAAGCATACATAGACATCATTACCATCCAGTTGGAACACATTCTTTCCGTTTACCGGAGCGACCATGTCAAGGGCGATAGACCGTTCCGGAGAGACCAGCCTATAGTCAGTCGCACCATATATGTCCAGTGTCGCCATTGACTGCCGTGAGTTCCTGTCCGTCAAGGAAAGCACTCCCATGTTCGTACCGTCGGTATGGACGAATTTGGAGGAACCGGCAGCCGGAACCGAAGCCAGCATATTGAATGAAGTTGCATCAAGGGTATAGCAGCCTTCGTTGGTTGTGGCATACAGAGATGACCCGTTGCGAACAACGCAGTTCGCTGATGCCCCACCGAGTCCTACCTGCGTGAGTTCTGTGGCACTGGGCTGGAAGATTCCTCCACCTAAATTGACAATACCGAGGAAAGCACCCAATTTGGGGTCGTCCCCGGCTGCGATGATACGGTCGTTGTCCACTATCAGGTGATTAAAGTCGATAGAAGTGTGTTCCATATATGAGAGAATGGAACACATATTGCCTGACAGGTTCAGCACCTCGATACAACCGTGATATCCTGTTCCGCGCGTATGATACGAAACGTATGCCTTGTCCCCAGTTGTTTGGATGCAGGACGAGGAGATATCGTGGGCATGGTCGGGGCTTTCCACCTGTGCAATGTGCTCAAGGCCGACACTCGTTCCGGTTTCCGTCTCAGGCTGTTTCCCGAAAGAAGGATGGCATCCTGCGGCAGGCAGGTAAGTGTCACCGTTCAGTTTCACACTGGACAGCCATTCCAGTTCTTTTCCGCTGCGGTTGTCGATTTCCTTATAGTGAATGTCCATCCAGCCGGTAAACATTTTCTTCACGTTTTGGTGGCTGATTTCGATTTTATCTGCCGAAAGAACTGCATATTCCATCTCGTCACCCGCTACGGCAATGGTGCATGATGGGTTTCTCATCAGCAGTTCGCCTGTGCTTACAAGACTCCCGGATTTTATTCGGAGCAGCGAGGCACTGTTCATTTCCACAACGGGCGAAGAAAGGTAGCTGCCGACATATACGGTAGCGGAATTGTTAATGGTCAGATGCTTTTCCACCACCAGCCCGCAGCTGATATGCAGAACGGCGGTTTCGTAAACATCCGCTTCGGGTACATCCATTGCATTGCCGACATAGAGTGTTCCTCCGACTTTAAGCGCAGGTGACGAGAAGTCGCCCGATGTCATGAATGTAGCCCCTTTGTTAACGGTAAACGAATTTCCATCCACTTTGAACTCACCATAGTTCAGAATCTCAATGCTGTTCACAGCCATTCCCGACAGATAGTTTACTTTACCGCCAGGCAGCACAACAAGTTTTCCCTGTCCCCAATAGTTTGTGACTGTCAGTTCGCCGCCGACATAATAGACATTTTTCTTGAACTGGAGGTCTGTTTTCAGCGTTTTGCCTGCCGGAAGACAGTAATCCTTCTTTTCTGCCGCCCAGCTTTTGTAGCTCTCGTCCAGCACCAAGTCGTACCGGGGTGATTCCGGAGGTGCCGGCATCGTGATGCCGGAGCCGTTGCCGGCTCTTGTCAACGGTGCTTTTCCCCCATACATGGTTACACGCTTGGACAGTTCGTCACTGTTGTTGTTGATGACGACCTCACTCTTCGTAAGGTTTACCTGTGGTTCATCCACAACATCCTGGCTGCAAGATGTCATAGAGACCGCCACCGCGACCATCCCAAGATATTTTATCGTCCTTGGTGTCGCAAACGAATTCCTGTTCTGTCCGAACAGGAGTTTCTTTTGTGATAAATGAACCTTCATTTCTTTTGTTGTTAAATTATTGTTGTTTTTATAATTATCATTACATGGCGTGAAAAAAATCTGATTTATCCACGTCATAAGCGATCGGTGACATATTCCTTGGGGATATTGCCTTTAATGTCATAAACGATGCTTTTTCGTTTACGCATGGCCTGAATGTCAAGGCTGTCGAAGCAGGAATGGCTCACGCAGCCGATGATGGCATCATAGGTTTTTCCTTCTATTTCTTTCCCGTCGGTACATATCTCGATGCCATACTCTGCCATTACTTCCCGTGCGTCTATGTTCGGGTCATAGACGGTGATGCCGGAGGTGTATTTCTGCAGGTTGCGGTAAATGTCCTCCACCTTTGTATTTCTGACATCGGGACAGTTCTCTTTGAAGGCAAAGCCGAGAATCAGGACGGAAGCCCCGTTTACCAGAATGCCGTTCCGGTTCATGCTTTCGACCACGCGGGCTGCCACGTATCCGCCCATTGTGTCGTTTATCCTGCGGGCTTCCGTCATCAGACGCGGACGTATGCCGTCCAGCTCGGCACGTTGGATAAGGTAGTACGGATCGACGCTGATGCAGTGCCCCCCGACCAGTCCCGGGGTGAACGGCAGGAAATTCCATTTCGTGCCCGCAGCCCGAAGCACCTCCTGCGTATCTATCTCAAGCGCATGGAATATCTTGGCTATCTCGTTCATGAACGCGATGTTCACATCTCGTTGCGAGTTCTCTATGATCTTGGCCGCTTCCGCCACTTTGATTGAAGACGCGCGGTAAGTGCCGTTCTTCAGTACCGACCTGTACAGGTTGTCGATATATTCCGCCGCTTCGGGAGTCGAGCCGGATGTGATCTTGCAGATGTTCTCTACCGTATGCTCCTTGTCTCCCGGATTGATGCGCTCAGGAGAATAGCCCACAAAGAAATCCTTGTTGAAGCATAGTCCTGAAGCCTTTTCAAGCAGAGGTACGCAGAACTCCTCCGTCACGCCGGGATAGACCGTACTTTCATAAATGACTATGTCCCCCGGCGAAAGAGCCTCACCGACGGTCATTGACGCTTTTTCCAGCGGCGACAGTTCGGGATTGCGATGCCGGTCTATCGGTGTCGGAACGGCGATGATGAACACGTTGCATTCTTTCAGCCGTTCCTTGTCGGTAGTGCATTCCATGCCGGCGTCCAATGCCATGCGTACCTTTTCATCGGAAACCTCGCCGGTCGAGTCCGTTCCTTGCTGGATTTCGCCGACACGCCTTTCGTTCCGGTCGAAACCTATCACCTTGTATTTCCTTGCAAACAGACAGGCGAGCGGAAATCCCACATAGCCAAGTCCGATAATTCCTATAAATTCTTTTTTCATGTGATAATTTGGTTTTGTTGGTTTATAATCCTTCCATGCGGGCAAAATCCGAAGTCTTCCTCGGATTCCAGTTGTCACGGTAAGAAGTGTAGAAGAACAATTCTTCCGTATGTCCTATCAGCCGTACAAGCCGCATGAAATAGCCCATATAGAATGTATGAAGCATCAAAAACGCTCCCAGTTTCCGTTCTTCGCGTGCCCGTTCCGAAATGCACTGCATGACGATGAACGCTACAACGGAAAAAGAGAAACGGATAATCCACCCCACGATAAGTATCTCCAGCAAGCGGTCCGTATTGGCGAATATAAGCGTGATCATATAGAACAGCCATACATAATTGAATACACAGTCGTACAGGATATTCTCCGCGTTTGAAAGCATGTTCAGAAACGAGAAGTTCCTGTTGCACCATAGAATGTCCTTATGCTTGCGGATTCTGAAACGTACAAGCGACTTTGACCAACGCTTGCGCTGGCGGAAGAGCGCATACCACTTTACCGGTACATTGGTCATGCAGATGGCATCTTCGGCGAAATGCACCTTGTAACCGGCCTTGCGGAACTTCTGCGTAATGTCGCCGTCCAATCCGGGACCGATATCCCAACCGCCCACTTCGCGCAGGATTTCCGTGTCGAAAGCTCCGAAAGCCCCCGATATGATATGGTACAAACCCAGTTTGCTCGCCACCATACGTCCCACCTGAATGGAACGCAGGTATTCCAATGCCTGCATGGAAGCGCATAACGATGCGTCGGCATTACGGACTTTCACGCAGCCGCCCACCGCCTTGATCTTGCGGTCATAATAGAACGGGAGCAATATCTTTTCTATGGCGTCGCGGTCAAGCGAACTGTCCGCATCAAGATGGATGATGTATTTCCCTTTCGCATGGGCGACACCGTAATTGGCGGCACTCGCTTTCCCGCCGCGCTCCGTCATGCGGAAAAATTTGTCGATATGGCCGCTACGTTGAAGGTCCTGGCCTATCTGCGGTGTCGTGTCGTCCGAACCGTCGTCAATGATGATAATCTCGTAATTGCTGTAAGTCTGTTCGCGCAATGTGCTGACCAGCTTGTAGATATGTTCCCCCTCATTCTTGCCGGGAGCGAGAATCGTCACCAACGGCTTTTCAAGGTACAGCCTGTAACGTGCCTGCATCTTACGGTTGTGCCTGCTGCGGAACGTAGCTCCATAATGTACGGCTACGAGTACATCCAGCAGGTAATAGCGTGGAAACTCAACGAAGAGCAGGAACCAGAACGTCGCTACCATCCCGCTCCACGCGAAATTGGAGGAGAAACAGGCAATGATGCCGTCTATTATCTCAAAAGCGTAGTTCAGCATAGGCAGTTCTTTTTTAATGTCGCTCTTCTTCTATCCGGCGGATGAACAGCTCCACGTCGTCACCGGGGGTATAGATGTATGTATCCACCAGCTCGAACTGGAAGCCGGCGTGTAACTTGCGGTAATCCTCCAGTTCCGCTTTCAGCTCATATTCCATCTGTCCCTGTCTGGCGGCTATTTCCCCGCTCTGCACACGGCACAGGAAATAGTAATTGTTGCCCCACAAGGCATTCTTATAGTTGAAGAAACGGCTCATGGCCTGCACGATTGGCGGAACCGCGTCCCGCACGAGCATATCGTCGGAGGTGGGGTCGAATACATAGAAACGGGCGATGACGAACACATTGGTCTGTCCGGCAGTCCGCCCGGAAAACATGCGCAGGTAGTCCAAGAAGTCGCGCATGGAGGAGTAGCCGTAGAATCCGGTCTGGCTTACCGACAGCCGCACATCATTGTTGGCGAATGCCTTTATCCCTTCGGGCGTGAACTCATATTCCTCCACATCTATGGGCATCAGTTCGTCAGTGGAATGGAACTTCCTGCACGACGTACACAGCACGCTCATGCTGGGATACATGAACGAGTCGCCGCACTCCCCGCAGGTATATACCGATGAGGGCTTGTCGTAGTCCACCCCGATATGGCGGAGCATATGTCCGCACTTGGGACAGCGCAGTTCCCCGTCACAGGCATACGTCGATTCGGGAGATACGTTCGCGCAACGGAAATGATGCACTACGGCTTCCTCCTTGAGGTTTGAACTGCCACATTTGGGGCAGCATTCAAAAAACAAAAGATGGCTGCGATGACAGGACGGGCATACATGTATCTTATGGATGAACCGTGTACGGTGTATATATCCGAGTTTGAGCAACTGCCGGTGAAAGAAGTGGCGTTCCTCCATCTGCATATATTCCTGCTCCTCGTTCCAGAGTGTATAATAGTACAAAGCCATGTAACCGGAGTTCAATCCAGGTGTAGGCTCAGACGAGAAAGTGAAATGGCGGCGTGAAATGGCATAGCGGCAAAGTCGCAGGACTTCTTCCGCGTGCGTCACGACCGGTTCAGTCCCGAGCAAAAAATTCAAACGCCGCATATCGGAATATATCTCCTCGATACCCCGTGCCATGCTGTTGTCGGTAGGCTGGGAGGCGTAACCGTCCACGATGACCTCGGCCTTGCCGAGCCATCCGATAAGGCGCTGCGTCACATAGCAGGGCTTGAAACGGCATTTTTCGGACAGCAAGGGGGATGCCAGGCGGATAGCCAGCATATTTCTGTCCATAAGTGGGGACATCACGTTGATGAACATGGCGTCAAAGTCCTCGAACGACAGTTCGGGCGTATGATCCACTTCGACAACATCGTTAATCACCAGTATCTTGCGCCTGTTGACGTTGCTTATTATCTGATATTTTTTTATCTCTTTCATCCATTATTTCTTTTCAGGCTTATGTGTGTCAAGTATCCATGCGTCATTGTACTCTCGTGTCGTTCTTACCAGATTATCAAGTGCTTCACGGGCTTCCTCAAGTGTGTCGTGCATGGAGCAGTAAACATACCACCGCCCGCTACGATACATCTTGGCGCTCGCTGGCAGGTTACGGTCGCATAGTTGAGCGACTCGCTGCACAGCGTTCTCCTCCCGTTGGAACACATTCGTTATTATGCGGAACCGCCCGGCATTGCCGATATCTGGCACTGTCGTTCCTTTGTTTGCTCTTTCTGGTTTTTCTGTCGCCTCTATACTTTCTCTAACTGTCTTTTGGAGTTCCGGATTGGGAATACTGGTTACAATTCCCCTTCCTACCTCATATAACATCTCGCTATTTTGTATTGTCCGGTCATCTCCGAACCGAATATTGTTTATTCGTACCTTCACAGGAAGTCCTGATGTCGCACTCCAGAAAGGTATCACCTGACCTTCATCCGGCTTCAATATGGCAATCAAGGCCGTGTTCCCCCTGGCAAAGAAACTGCGCAGGTGTTCAGGTATGAGTTCGGAGCGTACACCTTTCATCACCACATGTGCGCTGAAGCTCACCTCATCATTGACGATGACTTCGGCACTCATGTTGTTGTCTATCAGGTGTACCTTGTCCATCGGGATATAAGCAGCAACCTGCAGGTTGTTGGCCTGCAAGTCCAGATGTTGCAGGGAGACTATAGGCTCCTTTTCGAAAAACACCATGTGGTTGGGAGCATGAGTGTTTACAATAAAGGCATCTTTGTTCGATATATAATATCTTCGGTTGTCCCTTGCCAAGTTTGGATTAGGATTCTCATACACCTGCAACTGTCCTTTGTTTTCTATAATGGCAGAATTGTTGTAATCGGTTTCCCGTAACAGCCCTCTCAAGACTCCCAGCTCATTGTGCAATGCCTTTTTCTGCGCTTCCGCCTCCAGCAACTCCCGTTCAAGGTCAAGTTTGTGCGCGTTGTCACTTAGTCCGAACTGTATATTGTGCCCCTCGGTTACAATCTGCTTTTTTAGTTCCGCAATCCTCACGTCCAAGACACTTATTTGTTGGGAAGTAGAAGTATATTGCAAGGTCAGGTTGCGATGACGGGCACGTATTTCCGGTTCGTCATTCGGATTGGCGGTTTTGACAAGCCAGTCCATTATAAAATAAGAGAAAAGCGTATCTCCTTTGTGTACTATCTCTCCTTGTGATACATAGATATTGTCGAGGTAGATATTGTAAGGGGCACGTATGTAGTTTACGTCAAGATGTATATAGCCGTCAAACTCTGTGTAATAAATCTTACGGCCGCAATACAGGAGTACTATGATGACAATCGTTGCCAGAATAAAGCCCGATATCATCTGCTGCCGGTTCAGTTTGCGCCTCCGTCGTCGGAGTATAGCTTCCAGATTCTCTTTTTCATCTATGGAACGGTAAGTGAAATTCTTCATCGCCGTTGTATTTTTATATTAGTTCATTATTTTCTCTTCATAGCAAAATCTCACAATAGGTTCATCTGTCAGATAACGGGTAAGGTTCGCAATCTGGCAGTCGCGCTGGTACTGGTATTCAATCATCTTCTCAAGACACATCAAGTAACTGTTGTATTCCTTCATGCGGGCAAGCCGGCTATATTCCCCGATGCGATTTGAATATGCCTCCTTGCGCTTCATCAGGTAATCACGGAGTTCCTTGCTTCTTTGGTGTTCCCCGGTAATGGAAAGGTTCAACCGTTCGATATCATCCAAAATAAAATGCACTTCATCATATACTTGTGTCAGGAAATGGTCTTGTTCTTTCGCCAGCAGTTCCCGTTCAGCCCTGATACTTTGCCTTTCGCGTTTTGACTCCGTTGAGATGGGCAGTTTGAAACTTACTCCCGCATCGACATTGGATGAATGTGGAAGTGCTGTCCGTGTATAATAAGAATATCGGACGAATGGAGCCACATCAACCTTGTTCCAATAACCGGTATTCGATTCCTGTTGTGCCAGAAGGGACATACGCAAGTCCAATGCTTTCAGCTCGACTTGCTTGTCACGGACATGCTGTAACAACCGGGCGGTGTCGATTCTTACTATATGGATGACCGGACAGGACAAATCCGGAGATAGTGGGTATCGGTTTACCACGCTCATCAGTTTGCGCTCCGCTTCCGCCTTTTCGTTGAGAATACTCAACAGTTCGTCGCTGCTTATATTCTCGTTGCGCAACAGATAGTCATGTGCGGCACCGAGCAGTGAAAGGTTGTCTATACGGTGGCGCAGGATTCCGCACAACAGGCTGTCATGCTGTTGCCTGAAATATTCTTTCTGCCGTATGACCGACATACCGAGGCGGTCTTTCTCGTATGCCAGCCGGTCTATCTCGCCCTTGATCCGTATCTCGTTTATTTTTCCTTTTCTTTTAAAAAGAGAACTTTGTAATACAGACCACCGGAGTTCAGCCTGTACCTTGCCGTTATAACGGGATTGGGCATCATCCTCGTCCATGCCCAGCCCGTCGTCAAGTCGGTAGTATGTCTGCCCGGTTATTTGCAGACCGGTACGGCTTTTGAACGCTTTTATTTCTGCGTCCACTCTTTTGTCCAAGGCTGAGAACAATCCGCTATCCGGTTCCGAGGAGAAACGGACAGCGGCAGGACACAGGCCGCCTTGTGTGCCAGACAGGTTTCTCTGAACCGGATAAATCAACGAATCCAGCTCTGAAAAACGCCGTTCAAACCGGCACAGAAGTTCTTGTCCTTCCTTCCCGTACTGAGCAGATGCGTAATTCATTTGGAACACGCATATTATGTATAATATTATTTTGACACCTTTCATCAGAATATCCATTAAGTGACATTTCCATTAAGCAGAGAATCTATCCGTATGCACAACTGCTGCGCGTTCACCGGCTTCGACATGTACGCGTTCATTCCGCTGGCCAATATCCGTTCCTCGTCCGAGGCATACGCATACGCGGTCAATGCAAGGATGGGGATGTCTGTCGATAATTTCCTTATCGCCCTTGTAGCCTCGTAACCATCCATTTCAGGCATATTGATGTCCATGAGGATGAGTTGCGGATTACATTCCTTGAACATTTCTATAGCTTGCCGTCCGTTCCATGCGTGGAAAAGATTGTAATCATCAGACAAGATGGCACTTACCAATTCATAATTGCTTTCATTATCTTCTGCCACAAGTATATTGCTCTTGGCAGAAGGGCTCGCCACTGTAATGCGTACCGGCGCATCCGTTTTTACCGTTTTTTCCACGGGAACATAGGGAATGGTGAACCAGAACGTGGAACCTTTACCTTCCTCTGACTCAACGCCTATTTCTCCTCCAAGGTCATTCACGATACTTTTACAAATAGGAAGACCGAGACCGAAACCTTGTTTGAAATCATTCAGTTTGATGAAACGGTTGAAGATATCTTTCTGCTTCTCTTTGGGAATGCCGCATCCCGTATCACTGACATAGAACCGGAGCATGTCATTCCGTAACTCGTAACCGAAATTTATAGTTCCATGCTCCGTGAACTTTATGGCATTAGTCACGAGATTGGTGACAAGTTGCGTCAAGCGGTTGCGTTCCGAACGGATAACACATTGTTCCAAGCCGCACTTATAGGATAGCACCACTTGTTTCTTTTTGTCCAGCCGGAGTTGCAACGTGCCGTTCATATCCTCCATCAGTTTGTTCAAGTCAAATTCAGAGTGAGTGTACTCCATCGATCCGGCCTCTACTTTGGATAAATCCAAAATGTCACCTATTAGCTTTAACAACAACTCATTGTTGGACTCAATGACCTGCACATATTTGTTACGCTTATTTTCATCTTTTTCGTTTACGATAAGACCGCTAAATCCTACAATGGCATTCAACGGCGTGCGGATTTCATGGCTCATATTGGCCAAGAAGGCTGATTTCAGCTTATTTGACTCTTCTGCATGTGCCTTTGCTAAAATCAGTTCTTCTTCCATTTTTTTGCGGCGGGTAATTATTTGGAGAGAGCCTACAAGACTGACCGGACGCCCATCGCTATCACGTTCCCCCACAACGGCTGTCGCTTCTACCCATTCCAAGTTGTTATGGCCTGTTGCCACGGGATTCGTGCGGTATTCTTCCTTCATGATGTGTGTTCTTCCAGCTATAAGGTCATCCACAGCTTTTCGTACACGCATCCGGTCATTGCTGTCAATGTGAGAAAAGACTTCGTCTTCCTTGATAAACACACTGTCGTAAACAAGTTTACCAGTCTCATCCCGCGTTATGGTTTGGCAATCTCCATTTTGTTTATCAATATTCCATCGCCACGGATACACATTGGAAACTTCCAGAGCAAGCGCCATTTTCTCGGAAAATTCTTTCAGTTCCCTTCTTACTCTGTATAGCCTTGTACAATCCATACAGAAATACTCCATGAACCGACCTTCCTCGCTTGGAAGAACCATTATTTCGAAAAAAGTATCATTGTCAGAATAGTAATACTGGAAGTTGACAGGTTTTTCTGTTTGTTTCGCCAAATTACTATTTTGTAAAAATATCGGCATTGAATCCGGAAATAACTCACTATTAAACTTTCCGATGCAGTCTTCCCGTTTTAGTATTTCCGTTGCAAAACGGTCGTTTACATCTCGATAGATCAGATCTACAATTTTGCCATTCTCATCCAACACGGTTTCCTCACGCATATAAAACAATGGCATTGTATTGATGAGACGCAATTCCTTTTCCTTTTGCGCCTTCAAAAGAAGGCGCAAAAGAGATGCTATGACACAAAGAAGTGGCAACGGTGTAAACAACAATATTTTTTCACTATTCTCCTTTGCACTCATGCTCCATAAAGACATGAACAAAACAACAGTGATAGAAACCACCATTATTAGAATCATTGTTTTCTTATTCATGTATATAAACCTTTATTATTAAACACAATAATGCAACTCGATAATAAGGTATTAATCAAGTTGTTTTTCTATCTCTAACCATACTTCTCTTACCAAGAGAAGTATGATACTATAAACTATTGATAATTAGTCGTATGTAAAAATACAAGTAACGGATGAATAACTAAAAATAGGATGTGTCTAACATTTGAAGGATTCCACAATGATTATTTCTATATGATCCGACTATTATTTGCACTTGTTTTCACTTATTCTCCTATAAATTCCTTATCTTTGCACTTGCATATAGTTCTCTTGGTAAGAGAATGGGAGTAAAACAACCAAATCGTCTTTCTTATCTTATTTGAAAATCACAACAAACCGATAATCAGCTTATTAGCCTTGTCTATAACTGAGGTATCCAAAGAAGCCAGATAAATTCTTGTTGTACTTTCCGAATCATGCCCCATAGCTTCACTTATTACAGATATGGGAATATTTTTGCTTTTGGCTATACTGGCCCAAGTATGCCGGGCGACATAACAGGTCAATGGCATGGATAATCCTAACTGTTTGCCGATTGTTTTCAGATTCCTATTTATCCGATGGGCAGCGGTAAGGTATTGGCGTCTTTCATCTTGACCGACATTCTTGATGAGTGGCAACAGATAAGGGGAATTTACTGTATCGTACTTATCTACGATTTCCTGCATTTGTTTTTCCCATTTTACGACTATATGCTGATTGGTCTTTTTACGCCGATAGGACAAGATGCCGTTTTGGATATCCTCTTTCCGCAGAAATGCAATATCAATGAACGACATTCCACGAGTATAGAAGCTGAACATAAAAATGTCCCTTGCCAGATCAGCAGAGGGACGTGAATTTAAGTTCAAGTCTCTCAGACGCTTAATCGCATCTTGCGGTATGGCACGTTTCACAGTCTTGTCAACGCCCGTATAAACATCCCTAAACGGGTTTCGATGAAAGGTAAGTTCACATTCTACCGCTCGGTTATACATCGCGCGAAGGTTCCTCATGTAATAGGAGGAGGTGTTAGGACATATCCCGTTTTCTTTTAGAAATACCTCATAGCGCACCATCAGTTTTGCATCCACCTGTTCCCACGGCACTTCCTTTATACCATAAAAACGGATAAAACTATTCATTGTCGTGGTATAGGTTCCGGCAGTCCGGTTCTTGCCAATCTGATTTAGCTGATGTATCAGGCTGCGCATATAAGAAACGAAGCCATCGGTTTGCGCGGATAAATAAGCCTCTATAACTTGTGCGGAAGTGTATCTGTTGCCTGACAGTTCCAACCGCTTGATAATATTGTCAACGGCAAACACATTTTCATTGATACCGTTTTTGACAGTCGTAAGATGAGCTCGTCGAAGTTCATCCGTCCCGGGTGGAATGATGACCTCTGACCGTGACCTGTCCCACTCATGGGGGAATACCTTGTAACCGATGCCAATCTGTCTGGCAATCCGGTTGTGGATGATTTGGATAGACAATGTACCTTCTTTACTGCTGACAATGGAAGGACGAAATTTTATTTTTACTGTAGCCATATTGATTTTTTCTTGATTATCGTAATGGCTCAATATATGTTATTGTTGCTGATTCCGAGATTTTTTCATGTTTTATTAGAATCTTATAACTAAGAAAACAAGTACAAACACAGGTCATTCCTGACTTGCGAAGACGGATTTATCCGAGGAACTTTATAATCAATTACATCTTCCGGACAAGCAATAAGCCCCTACGGGATTTATCCCTGCAAAAAAAGGTTGACTACTTTTCGTTTGTCAACCTTTGAGGGTAATGCTAATACTTTCTGATTCTCGTCGATACCCAGAATCTCACAAGCCTTATCCAGTGTTTCGCTGACGAATGATGAGAAACTGCCACGGCATCCTATTTCCCAGTAGGATTATACATTCCGTTATCAACGTTGCTGATAACGGAATGTAAAATATTGTATGCAAATTAAAAATGAGAATTATTATTAGTCTCCTGTTTTTGTCGTCTTAGAAAAATACAATTCCACTTTCGTATGTCGGTTGGCCTCAATAGGCAGATGGTCGGCAATTCCTCCCTTGCCCGCTTTTATTATACGGTCGGCCGGAATGCCTCGCTGTTCCAATTCGGCTGCGATGATACCAGATCTCAATACACTCAACGAGTCATTGATAGCAGCCGTACCTGTTGAACTGTCTGCTGCGCCAGTCACTCTTACGCACAAATTATGCTTCTTCGCCACACGTGCCAGTTCGTCAAGATTTAGCATTTGCGAGGCATCAGTCAATCTGTCCGAATTGAGGGCGAAAAAGAAATAGACGGGAGAGCCGATACATTGGTTGTCGGTGTACATTAATATGGTTGTATCAGCAGCAAGGATATTTCTGTTCTCAGAAACCAAACAATCACTATCGGAGATAGACTCTATTCTTCCGAACGGTGATACTCCATCCCACTTACGGTTTTTCAGTCTTGCCCGGAGAGAGTTGAGTCCGCTATAATTGTTTCTGGGATAACCACAGTTGATAATGCTACTATCTCTGTCCTCAAAAAGGTGCTTGTACGTATCAAGCAATCCCTCTATTTCAAGTATTTTCTTCAGTTCAATGAGCGTGCGCTTATCTCTGTCGAACCGACTTTTATAGTGATTATTCTCTTTGGAAAGGATATTCACGTAGTCCGTGAGCCATTCATTTTGCCGGATGTAAGGTGTAGCATCCACAGCCCGTTTCCAGCCGACTTTACCAAGATGAAAGATGAAGCCTGCAGAAAGTGACAGCATATTGTCGCCAAGACGGTTCGGTTTACCATACCCGTCAAAGTCTTGAAAGGTGGTAGTGCCAGAGAGTTCCAACATGGCGCTTACCCTTTTGGAAATACGGTATTCTCCCTGTACGCCGTAGGAAACCGCGAACGGATTGTGACCGTTGGTAGCGTGGTGCAGTAGCCCGACACCTGCAAAGGGTGCGAGACTCCAGCGTACCTGTTCCTGCCGGGAATACCTGTGACCAAACACATTCCATAGCAAATCCGCATGGATGTGGTGGTAGTCCTGTGTGGACAGCCGAGCGTCCTTGAACCGCAGGCCGCTGTAGTTTATCCGTGCACCGACAGACGGCGTGAACCACTTGCCGACAGCGAGGCTGTACGACGGTTTCAACCGTCCGAACACGTCCTCACAACCGAGCGGGGTGCCGAGAAAAGCGGTCGTGCCTCCGGCTATGCTGACAAACCAGTTGCCACTTCCGCGAACCGGAAGTACCACTCCATCAAGATAGACCGGCTGGACCTGTTCTGTAGCAACATAATGGGACGTGTATCGTACAGTGTCCTCTTGTTCGGGTTGGCTATTTGCCCATGTTTGTATCGAGCAAAATAGTGCAAAAATAAAAATTATTTGTTTCGTCATATATTGATGATTTTATGTTATATATTTGATTTATTAAGGAATTATCTGCCATTTACCGCTTGGACTTTTTGCCGATACTCGGACGCATCATACGACTTGCCATCCTCATGCAGCGGAGTGCCCACGATCGGTTGTCCTCGTCCTCGTCGCGCCCCCATTTAAGGTCGCTTCCGCCGCCTCCGCCGCCATGTGTTTCGGCAAATGTGGTGGCATCATCGACCATGCCGAGGAACAGCAACGTTGCGCAGTGCATGACTTCCGTGCCCTGTTCCGCAATGGACTGTACAAGCGTACCGTCAAACAGTTGCCGTTCTGATATGTCCATTTGTGCCGATACGTTCCGGAACTCGCTGACCACACTTTCCAGCAGGGCATCCTTTAAAAGATTGTCCACTTTGGAATGGACGTCATGCGAATACCGGTAGGCTTCCTCCTTGAGTTCTTCCGTGCGTTCCTCAATGGCACCCATGTTCTCTTTCAGGTCGGCGAGCTGTCGGTCAGCCGCCTGCAACTTACCCTGTTTGTCTGCCAGTTGCCGGGTGATTCCTTGCAGTTCTTTCTCCAACTCTTGAATCTGCACGGTCAACTGTGCCACATCACCTTTGTTCGCTTTCAGGTCTTGTTCGGCTGCCGATAGCTGCGCCTCCTTTTCGGCTTTCGCCTTTTCAAGGTTCTCGACCATCGTTGTAAGGCCTTTGACCCTGCGTTCTGCCAGCCGGATGTCCGATTGCAGGGAGGACAGCACTTCCTGATGACGGCCAATCCGTTCCTCCATCGTCGTGCATTCCTCCGACAGCATACGGCGGTATTCCTCGGTCGTGCGGTGTCGTGCGCCAGTCTCGGCGATACTCCTTCCTCTCGACATTCCCCACTTCGTATTGACTTCGGCGAAAAAGTCGGTATGGAGCTGTTTCATCCGTTCGCTATACTCGAACTTGTCCTTTCCGGCGAATATCTCCTTGTACGCAAACTTGCCGTCCTTGATTGGCAGAAGCGTACAATGAACGTGCGGATTCAGCTCGTCCAGATGTACAATGAAGGCGGCTATATTCTGCTCGCCGTATCTGCGGCTCACGAACGAATAGACATCCTTCGCCCAGCGTTCGATGTCTCCTTTCCTTTTGATGCGTGAATTGTCCGCACCCTCCTCAAAATCCACCTGCTGCGTGCCGAACGCCAGCTCGTGCATCCGCTCTCGCGAACCTCCGAAGATGATGTTCACGACCGTGCGGTATTTCGGCTCCACCAGCCCCTCATTGGGGTCCTTGATGCCACGATGTTTCAAGATGTCGGCCATCCGTTCGGGAATGCTCCGGCTCGTGTCTATGGGGCGTATTTTACCACCGGGAGCAATCTCGAAGTTCAGCTGTTTGCGCGTCGGGTCGTAGTTGCCCTTTTTCATGGCGTACTTTTCCGCCTTTTCGCTGCGGTTACGCTGATGCTCGTTGCTTTGGGCGGTGGTGATGCCTTTCGACACCTGCACATCGAGCACTTGTTTTGCATTTGCCATACTGTTCTCGTGTTGTTTTGGCCAATCCACCGTGTCCCAGCTTGCTGTTCCAAAGGACACCCTTCCCACCGACGTAAGGCAGGTGGGGTATTAGGCTCCCCCTTCCCTTTGTTCCGTGGCAGGCGGGCAAGCCCGCGTGCCTGTTATAAACGGCAGGATTCCCGAAGGGGACCAAAGGCGGATTGTCCGAGGTTATACATTCGGTTTGCGATCTCCGGTCTGGTACGCCGCTTCCTGTGCCCTTGCGGCGAGCGCCATGAAGGGATTGGAAAGCGCATCGAAAATCTCCTTGTCGTCCTCGTCGAGATTGTCGTCCTCCGCTTCGGGATCGAGAATATACCTGGCGAGCAATCTTGAAATTTCAGCGATACCCGTCCAGTCTCCATAGAGGCGGGTACGGAAGTGTTCCAAAAATTCCGAACCGTTGTCGAACCTTCGCTTGCGTAGCGCCCGCTGCATGGCGGCATGGGCGATACACCCCAAAGCGGTCGTGCAGATTCTTACGGCACGTTCGTCATCACTCGCGGCCAGATTGACAGAGGAGAAGTTGTCCGGTTTCGGGCAAATGCCGGGTACGCCTGTCTCGGTCATTGCCTGACGGACGAGCCGCTCGCACTCGTCTCCGATGTCATCGAGTTCCGATTTGCCGATTACCCAGTCGGACAATACCGCACGCAGTTGGTCGGCAAGGTCGGGTGTCTCCTGTACATTGCGCGAATCCGCAGCGTGTCCGGTTTGCAGGGGCATGGTGATGATGACGCTTTTCGTCAGCCGGGTGCGTTCCAATTGTCCGAGCACTTCGAGCGTGTCCAGAAACGAGCGGACGGTGGCACGGTGCCAGTGCCACTCAGATGCGAGGTCGGAAACGGTCACATGACACTGGCAGGGACGGAGTTCATAGTCCTGCTTCCTTAAAAAAGGTGATACGAAACCTGCCAGCGATTTGTCCAGAAGGTCCGCATAGGCTTCCGTCCTTGTCTTTCGCTCGCCGACTTTTTCCTTGAGGTAGTCGAAAACCTCTACGTTTGCCAGTATGGAGACCGGCATTTCATTTCCATTTTTCATTTTGATTCTTTTTTTGATGGTTTGTCATTGTGAAAATTGTCCGGGTCTATCGGGTTGCTGTTGTCCGCTTCGTGCGGCAACTTCGCGTGATGATTGTCGTGATAGCTTTCGGCAAATGTCTCGGGGTGCTTGACCCACTTGAAAATCTTATCCATGTCGTTTTCCTCCCATTCGGACATGATCCGCACGGAGGGATAGAACAGGGCTGCCAGAAGAACGAAGGCGATGGTAACAGCCAGCGTGTGCAGATGCGGTATACCGGCAATGACCACTGCCACGAGCGCGTAGATGGCGAACGCACGCGGCCGATCAAGCAGGTAGCGCAGCCAGCGGTCCGTCCTTCTGTAAGAGGCCAATGTGGCACATATAATGGTCGAGAACACGATACCGAACTCGCCGGGGTGTCCGTTCGTATATACATAGTGGTACAGGAGCAGCACGGTGAGCAGTACCCATGTGTGGAGCTTGCGGGCCTTTTCGTTGCGGACCATTCTCTCGTAGAATCTGTCCATGAAACGATGGTTGCTCTTGTACAATGCCGACGTTATGGCAACAGGCATGATGAGAAACAGGAATTGCAGTATAATCCAAGTCATAGATAATATGAGTTTGAGAGTATGTTAAGTGGCCTGACCACCAGTTCGAGTCGGATAACGCCGTAGGTTGCCAGTCGGATAATGGCTTCGGCATCTCTTGCCGAGAGGTAGCTGTCGCCTTTCTTGATACGGGTCTTGAACGAGGCGTCCTGCTTTCGGTAGGTGGCCAAAGCCTTGTCCAGTTCGTGTTCGGGAACCATCCACGTCATGCCCTTGTCGTATGGGGCGTGGTCCTTGCAGGCACGCAGTACCAGTGTGCGGGAAACGAGGTAGTCGGTACGGGTACGTCTCTTGATGACATGTTCCTTGTAGAGACTGTCGTCGGCGACCTCTATCCATGTACGGTACGTGTCGATGCAGAATACCAGCTGCTGGTATATCGTATTTCGCATGGTCCGATGTTTCAGAAAAAATCAATCAGGACATCCGCACGCTCTTTCTTGTACTTGAAATGCCCGCTCTTGGAGTGCAGTTTCAGGTCAAGGCAGAGGTCCCCGTACATCATTTCCAGCGAATCATAAACAGTCGCGGTGATATGGCGCACCTTGCCGTCCGCCTCCGTCCTGGCGTTGATTTTGAACATCTGCCCGAACGCGGGGTTTGAATAGGCGCAGGTGCTATGCCCGAAATTGCCCGATCCGGCAGGGATGTGATGGTAAAGCGTAATCAACTCCATGTCGTCCTCGAACATGTCCATCACCTCCTCCAAGTCGTAAGGGTCCCGCAACGGGAACGTGAGCAGCACGTAGTCGCCGTAGAACTTCGGTTCTTCCATTGTCGTGATGTTGAGCAGCCGGGGCAGCTGTAGGGGAACGGACGCCATGAAGTCGTCCAGAAAATGTCGTAGCATAATCATATCATGTATTTTGTTAGACTTTGTTTTTACAGCGTGGCGATGTGGATTTCGATGAGCATACCGGGCAGCTCTTCCAGCCTGTCGTTCTCCGAGGGCAGGATTTTACGCAAAGCGCCGAAAGCACCGGGCGTTTCCGTCGCTATCCTGTCGAGCGCCTCCTTGTCGCCGGGTGAAAGCAGTGTGAGGCAGAAAGTGTCCAGTGAGGCGTATGGTTGGAGAATCATCCAGATAAAAGCATGGGCTTGTCGGGATGTGGCGACATTGCCCCGCTGTACACCGTCAAGGCAGGCCCGTACATTCTGTATTACCCGCCGGTTGGTGCGCATGGCCATGTAAATCATGGCTTCCTTGTAGGTGATTTCCTGCCGTTCGGCGGCACGGAACACCTCGACGCAGCATTTTTCCGTATCGCGGGTGATGTCGGACAGGTCCATGTCGTTGTAATCGTTCAGGCGTGCAAGGAAAGTACGGAAAAGGGCATCTTCCTTTTCGATGAATCTGGTCAGGTCGCCGTGCCCGTGTATGCCTTTGCACTGTGTCTCGGAGAGAAGCGTGCGGTACGCCGACAAAAGTTGTTCTTTGCCGCCCCGGTATGCCATGCGGCTGTCCAGCGAGACGAAGAACGGGCGTATTTCCTGCGCAGAGCGATGCAGCTCCCTGTCTTCGGCGTATGGGGAGAAACGCACTTTCAGTGCCAGCACCTCTTTATAGGTGCGCGGTCTCGACAGCGCCAGACGGGAAAATTCCATACGGATGGAATCGTGCAGCAAGAGGCACTCTTTGCGCGTATCGGTGTGGGAACGCCACAGCGTGTCCCGTCGGATATGTGCGGACACGGAATCCCTGACCGCCTGCCATTGACCGAGACGTGACGTCAAGTCCTCGAAAGATAGCCCGTCCTGTGTCCGCAGTTCGGACAGGTATTCCCTGTATATTCCGGCAGGGGTGTCTTGAACTTCGCCGCATGGTTTTCCACTTCTCCCACCGCATGATGTCAGGGTGAAAACGGCAGCCGGTACGGCACAGATTCCGATAGCGGAAAGTACAATCTTTAAGTATGATATTCTATAAATCATATTTTAATTTCATATTTTGGCTGCAAATCTATGTATTATTTTCAAGACATCTATCACTCTGTTCCGTTTTTTGTCAATTTTTCAATATCGTACTTAATAGTATGATTTTCAATGAAAACAAGTGAAAGGAAAAGGGACTGAAAAGGGTGTAAAGTTCAATTTTTCGACCAAAGTTTGATGTCAGGTAAAATAAAACTCTTACATTTGCACTTGTTATCATAGCAATATAGATGGTATGGCAAAAGTCGGTTATATATTCAAGGCGGATCTTTACGAGGGATTCGACGCGGACAAAGAGTGGATGCAACAATACGGGTGCATACAGGTCGTAGAGGAATCGGTTGAACACGAGTCGCTCCGGCCTCAGTGGAAACAGCTTATCTCCAAGCTCGAACGTGGAGATGAAATCGTGGTGCCCAAGTTCAGCAATGCCGTGCGGGGGTCGCGTGAGCTGGCCTCGTTCATCGAGTTCTGCCGCATCAAGGTCGTGCGTATCATCTCCATCCATGACAGGATAGATTCAATGGGTAAGATGTTCCCCGAGACGACGGCTGTCGATGTGCTGAACATGCTGGGGGGACTTGCCGAGGAGGTAACGGTGCTGCGCAACTCGTCCGCCCATGCCATGCAGCTGCAACAGGACATACGGACACCGATAAAGACGGCAAAGGTCATGGGACAGAAAGACCGGGAGAATACCATCGTGGACATGTACAACAACGGTCATTCGATTGATTCCATCCTTGCCGTGAGTGGGTACAACAGCCGCAGCTCGGTGTTCCGCATTCTCAACAAGTACAAGGTGAATCTCAACCGAGGCAAGTTCAGCGTGACCTGGGCGATTTCTCCATGAGCGAGGAGGGCGCCTACCTCGTTCGCAAAGG